>Ga0310696_10001850_pt1 | contig 29462 bp, 21 predicted proteins | sample AusTroGonzalo_MG_4_FD_203885 | JGI IMG/M metagenome (GOLD analysis project Ga0310696, IMG submission 203885) | Bovine rumen microbial communities from tropical cattle in Woodstock, Queensland, Australia - Gonzalo_02 (v2) (version 2) | ecosystem: Host-associated > Mammals > Digestive system >... | reverse complement strand
CGTGCCAGTCGAGGTAAAGGCAAGGTCGGGGTGTGCGCAAAGCATGCGCACCTTGATACGGAGCGAGCATTATGGGGACATTTCATGGGGCGTGAAGTTTCATGGCGGGAATGTTGGGTTTGAGAATAGCGTATTGACCTTGCCATACTACACGTCCTTCCTTTTGCGTCGACTGCTGTCTGAGCATGGCGGCGAATACCCCGCCTGATGCCGGTGTTGCCGGAGGAGCGCGGGGCGGGAGGGTTTCGATTTTCCGTTATATAACGCCTCAACTGCAAAGGCGAGGAAATGGTATCATGTGCTCACATGGAATCTACAGAACCATTTCTTGGAACACTTTGCTTTGCCCTTGGCGGGCTTTGCGGTGCGCTTTTTGCCGTGCCGCTTCGCCGCGTTAAGGGGTGGAGCTATGAGTCGTACTGGCTAATCTATGCTGTCGCTGGCATGGTCGGACTGCCGCTCGTGCTATCTCTTGTATTTGTGCCTGACATTGGCGGCGTTTATTCTTCCGTGCCCGGCAAAGTGGTCGCCCGATGCGTCCTCTTTGGCATGATGTGGGGAGTCGGCGGCCTCACGTGGGGGCTGATGATTCGCTATCTCGGCATAGGACTCGGCCTTGCCATCGGATGCGGCATCTGCTCGTCGGTCGGAACGCTCGTTCCGCCAATCGCGTCCGGCCATGCCGCCGATCTCGTCAAGGACGCCCATGCCGTCCTTACTCTCGCCGGTGTCATTGCCACTCTCGTCGGCATTTCATTTGTTGGCGCGGCAGGGCATCGCAAGAGCCGCGAGCTGACCGGCGAGGCGGCGCGTAAGGCCGTCGCGGATTTCGACTTCAAGAAGGGGCTTTGGATTGCAGTGTTCTCCGGCCTTATGTCAGCAGGGATGAACTTCGGGCTTCAGGGCGGCATCGACATAGAGACCGCCGCGCTTGCGTCGGGAACTGCATCTCGTTGGCGCGGGCTTCCCGTGCAGTCGCTTGTCCTTGGCGGCGGGTTCCTCGTCAACGCGGCATACTGTCTCGCAAAGGGCGCTCGTCAGGGATCGCTCGGCGAGTTTCGCGGCGGCGGTGCGAACTGGTTCTTCGCCGCGCTCGCTGGCATAATCTGGGCGATGAGCGCAACGATGATGAAGGTAGGCGAGCCGCTGATGGGCGAGATGCGCTACATTTCCTTTGCCGTCATCATGTCTTCGACTGTATTCTTCTCGACGCTGTTTGGAATCTTCTCCGGAGAGTGGAAGGGAACAAGCGTTAAGACGAAGATGTTTTTGGCAGTCGGCATCATAGTCTTGCTGGCGGCGTTTGCGACAATCTCGATGGGAAAGGCAACATGAACGAAGTGACATTGAAATTCGACGACCGAGTGGCGGTCGTTACGGGTGCTGCGGGAAACATCGGCCTCTCCACCTGCAGGATGCTCTGCGAGGCCGGCGTAAGGGTGGCCGCAACTGACCTGTCCGCCGAAGCCGTGGAAGGGCGAATCGCGCCCTTGAAGGAACGTGGGTTCGACATCCGCGCCTATGCGCAGGACGTCACCGACCGCGAGGCGGTGCGCAGCACGTTCGACAGGATTCTTTCCGACCTTGGCAAGATCGACATTCTCGTCAACAACGCCGGGGCCTGGGAGCATCGAGACGTAATCGGCCGCCAGCGCTTCGAGGAGATGCCGATAGACGAAATCAGGCGGCTTGTCGATATCAACTTCTACGGCGTAGTCCACTGTCTTCAGGCGGTAATTCCTCACATGGCCGAGCGCAAGTATGGGCGCATCGTGAATCTCGGCTCTATTGCGGGCGAGGTCGGGCTTCCTGGCTACGCCGACTACGCAGCCTGCAAGGCCGCTATCATCGAACTGACAGAGACGCTTGCGATGGAGAACGCCAAGCGCGGCATAACGGTCAACAGCGTATCTCCCGGCATGATCCTGAAGTCCGTCGGCCCTCATGACGGTACATGGGTCGGCTGGAGCGGATCGCCGGACGACATAGCCCGTGCCATAGTCTTTCTCGCGTCCGACACCGCCGCCTATATGACGGGCGTTGACATGCCCGTGGACGGTGGACGCATTCTTGGTCCGCACAACTGCGACATGTGATGAAGTCGAAAACGCTTATATCGGCGCTCGTGCGCGAAAGTGACGCGGAGGCGATGGCGTCAGAAGCCCGTCTCGGTGTCGCCGACGGCGCAGACGCAGTGATGTTCGACTTGAGCGAACTTGCGCGGGAAAACCGCACGGAAGAGACTTGCCGCAAGCTCGTTTCGTCCGTCGCGGTTCCCGCCATGTTCTGCTGCTACGACCTTTCTTCGCAGGATTCGCTTCCGCAGGTTGACGAACCCATGCTTGCCGCCGCCCGTGTCGGCGCGGCGTATGTGGATGTCTCGCCGTCTGCTGTCGCTGATGCGCGGAAAGCCGGCGCGAAAGTCATTTTGAGCGAGCATCTTCTTTCAAGGTCTGCGTCATACGACGAAACTATCGAGATATTCCGCCGTCAGCGCGATGCGGGCGCGGATGTCGTAAAATTCGTTGCCCGCATGGACACGCAAGACGAGTTCGAGACCGCAAAGCGCGTCATGGCGTATCTCCGTGACGAATTCGACTTGCCGTGGATATATCTTGGGCTCGGCGCCCACGGATTCGAGCAGCGGTTTCTTGGCTCCGAGTATGGCGCGGCGATGACATTTGCCCTGCATCGTCCGTTCCCCGGCAAGAAAGACCAGCCGTTGATAACGGACTTTACGGTTAGGAGGAATATTTGAAGCGTCCGCTGAGAACCCTGTTCTATGGCATGACGCACGAACATGCCGCCGGAAAGCTTGCGACCCTGCGCAAGCTGCGCGACGACTTCGAGGTGGTTGCCGTCGTTGACGACCGTTCGCGCGGCACGGCGCATTTCATCGATCCGGCATGTCCGTTTGACGCAAGTGGATTCAAGGTCGTTACGGAGTCGGAAGCGGACGCACTGGAAGGAATGGACGTCGCATTCATCGAGACGGCCAATGCCGATTTGATGGAAGTCGCGGTGAAGTTTGCCGAACGCGGCATCCCGATGCACTGCGACAAGCCATGCGGCGAGTCGATGGAACCTTACAGGGCGGTCGCTGCAACATGCTGTGAGAAGAACATACCGCTTCAAATTGGCTATATGTATCGCGGCAATCCAGCAGTGAAGTGGATTTGGGAGAACGTTCGCGGCGGGATCATAGGGGATGTCGCTTTCATAGAAGCGGACATGAACCACGACTACGGCTCCGCCGGATATGCCGAGTATGTTTCTACTTTCAAGGGCGGAATCCTCTACAACCTTGGCTGCCACCTTGTCGATCTCGCATTGCCGGTTGTCCGTGGCGAGTTGCTTGAAGCGCATCCGTTTGTCGGACCGGCTCCAGGAGATCAGCCGTGGGCAAAGACATTTGGCGCGGCGTTTCTCAGGTTTGGGGGAACAGACGTTCTCGTGCGCACGTCGTCGCACATGCCAGGTGCCTTGATGACGCGGCGGTTGCGCATTGATGGCACGGAGGGAACCATCGACCTCTGTCCCATAGAGCGTTTTGACGGCGTGGAGTTGAAACTTATTCTGACGCGCAAAGGCGAGGCACAGCGCGAAATCGTGTTTGACGCTCAGACTGATCGCTATGCGGCGCAGCTCTTGGAACTTGCGGCAATCGTGCGCGGCGAAAAGCCGTTGGATGCCGCAGAATCCGACCGAGACCTGAAGGTTCATGAAACGACATTGAGGATGTGCGGGCTATGAAATCAATATTGTTTACGAAGAAAGACACTGCTGAACTTGTCAACGAGCCGATGCCGGAGCCGAAGCCGGGCGAGGTGCGCGTCAGGGTCGTGCGTAGCTGCATTTCTGGCGGAACAGAACGCGCCAAGCTGATAGGCGTTCCCGACAGCGGGGTTGGCATCTTCGGGGAAAGCGATGCAACTACATGGCCGCGACGCAGCGGATATTCTTCCGCTGGAGTTGTTGACGCCGTTGGCGAGGGCATTGAAAACCCCAAGGTCGGCGACCGCGTTGCGGTGAGTTGGTCGTTCCACTCGGAATACGTGTGCGTTCCCGCTTGCGACGCCTATCCGATTCCCGACGGCGTTTCGTTCCGCGATGCGGCTTTGGCGCACATTGCAACGTTCCCTCTTGCGGCAATAAGAAAGTGCCGACTTGAAATAGGCGAAGGCGCGATAGTCATGGGGCAGGGCATCTTGGGTCAGATGGCGATTCTTCTGCTAAAGGCGGCAGGGGCAACCCCTGTCATAGCCGCCGATCATATAGCCGAGAAGCGCGAACGGGCGCTTAAGCTCGGCGCAGACGCCGCCATTGATCCGACAGAAGCCGCCTTTGCGGAAAAGGCAAAGGCGCTGTGCCGTTCTGAGCGTTCCGTCATGGGCGGGCGCGTGTCGGAGTCCGGCCCTGCCGTCGGCATCGAGGTTACTGGCGTTGGCAAGGCTCTTGACAACGTTCTTGATGTGATAGCACCATACGGACGCATCGCGCTTTTGGGCTGTACAAGAAATTCCAATTTCACAATCGACTACTACCACAAGGTTCATGGTCGCGGCGTCACGCTTGTCGGCGCACATACGATTGCAAGGAAGGAAGTCGAGTCCGCGCCGGGATGGTGGACGCAACGCGACGACGCGCTTGCTTTTCTGCGGCTCGTTGCGCTTGGGCGCATAGACCTTTCCGGCTTTGTGGAAGAGGTACATTCCCCTGTGGAATGCGGCGAAGTGTATTCGCGGCTCGCGAAAGGCGGCGCGTTCCCGACTGTGCAATTTGACTGGTCTGATTTGAAAGGAAGTGAAAAATGAAAGCGATGTGCATTGATGAGTCGAAGAACTTTGTGTGGCAGGACGTGCCGGAGCCGGAATGCCACGGCGAGTTCGATGTTAAACTTGCTGTAAAGGCCTGCGCCATAAATCGCGCTGACCTCATGCAGAGGCAGGGTATCTACGCGCCGCCCGAAGGGTGGCCGCTCTGGCCTGGGCTTGAATGCGCGGGCGAGGTGTTGGAGTGTCCGGCGAACGGACGTTTTAAGGTCGGCGACCGCGTTTGCGCGTTGCTCGGCGGCGGCGGATATGCCGAGCGCGTCGTCGTGCCCGAAGGGATGGTCATGCCGATGCCAAAGGGTTTTGACTTCTGGGAGGCGGCGGGAATACCTGAAGTGTATGCGACGGCATACCTCAACCTCAAGATAGTCGGCGAGATAAAGAATGGGGATACGTTCTTCATCAACGGCGGCGAGGGCGGACTTGGCGTTGCGACTATCCAGCTCGCGAAGCACGTCTTCGGCGCAAAGGTCGTTGCGCAGGTCGCGAGTGACGAAAACGGCGAGTTCTGCAAGGGCGTTGGTGCTGATGTCGTTTCAAACCGCTTCAAGGACGATCTGGTAAAGACCCTGACCGACAATCCGCCGAATGTCGCAATCGACCCGGTGGGAGGCCCCTTGATGGGCAAGTGCATCGCGACAATGCCGTATCGCGGACGCTGGATATCGCTTGCGTCAATGGCGGGTCCAGAAACTACGCTCGACGTGAATCTTCTTTGGCGCAAGAACCTTCGTGTCATCGGCTCAACACTTCGCAGTCGGACGCCGGAGGAGAAATCGCAGATTCTTGCAGGGCTTGTGAACGAGGTATGGCCAGCTTTCGAGTCTCGCAAGTTCGCGCCGTTCGTGCATAAAGTGTTGCCTATCGCAGAAGCGGCCGAGTCCCATGCCATATTGGAACGCGGCGAAAACCGTGGCAAGGTCGTTCTGACGATTTGACAGGATGCGCCGCCCTAACAGCCGATGCGAGTTCTATGGTAAAATATTCAGCCAAAGAGGAGAAGCATGGAAACATCGGTGGAAGGTCGGAAATACAGGGTGGTTGCAAATGAACTGCGCGACAACATCTTGTCTGGGAAGTATGCGCCTGGCGCGGCGTTCCCGTCCGTCAAGATGCTGTGCCGCCGTTTCAATGTATCGCATTTGACCGCCGCCAAGGTGATCGAAACCCTGAAGGACATGGGGCTCGTCCGCACGCGTAACGGCGTAGGAACGTTTGTTACGCGACGGATGAAGACCATTGGCTTGATCGTGCCGATGCACAGGCAGGTGGAGATATTCCCGCCAATTGTGCGTGAGATATCCCGACTTGCGCAGGAGAAAGGGATTGGCGTTGATTTCGCCGACATTTCTGAATCATTATCCAGCAAGGTCAAGGCGTTGACGGTGGAAACCGCACGTCGGATGTCTGAGATAGACCTTTCGGGCGTAATCTTCCATCCTGTCGATTTCGGTGCAGACATGACATCGGTGAATCGCGAAGTCGAAGGGTTGTTTTCAAGGGCAGGGGTGCCACTAGTGATGCTTGATTCCTCAGCCATTTCTGCGGCAGGAACGTCCCGGTATGACTTCGTAGGGGTTGACAACCGGGAAATCGGGGAAATGGTGGGCAATCATCTGCTTGAGCGTGGCGCGAAGTCGGTGGCGTTCGTCGCATGGTCGGACATGTCTGGAAACGTCAGGCGGAGGTTGGACGGTCTTTTGTCCGTAATTGCCTGTAAACGCGGGGCGCGTCTTGCCGGACAGTACTTCTGGCAACGTGACGCATCGGAAATGACAAAGAAGTGGAAGGCCCATCTTCCGGATGCGATAGTATGCTCCAGCGATCTTGTTGCCGCACATGTGCTGAAACTGCTGTTGAGGATCAAAAAACGTTGTCCGCAGGATGTGCTTGTGACGGGCGTAAACGATGTTGATCTGGCGACGCTTGTCTCGCCGTCGCTCACGACCGTGCGCCAGCCATGCGAGGCGATTGCGCGGGCGGCGTTCGAGACGCTCCTCTGGCGCATGGAGAACCTGGACGAGCTACCGCGTCGCATATTTGTCTCCACTGACCTCGTCATCCGCGAGTCGACGACGCGGTGACTTCGCAACTTCCGCAAGGCCTTGGCATTTTCCGTTATATAACACCGCGACGCAAGTAAGGCGCATGTGGTATAATTGCGGCATCCGATCTAGGAGGAGTGGATTCGTGTTTAAACAGACAGCATGCCGGAAGCGAAGTGCAATTGCGATTGCGATCTCCATGTTCGCAGTCGCAACTGTCGTCGCCGTCGAGCCGATTTCCGGCGTGCCGCCCCTGCTTGGCGGGTTCATTTCGCCAACGAAGGAGAACTACCCGTCGATGTGGGTGTTCAATCTTGGAGTGGAGTCTTCTCGCGAGGTCATTACGCACGACCTGGAGGAGTTTGCAAAGGTCGGCATATCCGCCTTTACGATCATCGGCAACGGCGGCGCGTTGACCGGTGCCAAGCCGTACGGGGAACTGGCGCTCAAGGGCAGGATGACAGGAGTGCGGGCCGACCGCCTCCGCTGGGCCTTGCACGAGGCGAATCGGCTGGGCCTTGGGGTGTGGATCATGCTCGGGCCAGGCGGCTGCGGAAACGACAAGTGCCCACCGGAACTCGCGCAGAAGTACCTGATGCTGACTACTGCCCGCGCCAGCACGGATGGCGACGGCATTGTTCGGGCGGATCTCCCGAAGAAGGGCGCGAGGGAATCGCCGCGCAACAAGGACGGGTCCCTGAAATACTATTGGGACGTTGTGACGTTGGCGGTTCCGGTAAGGAACGGCTTCGTCCAGACAAACGAAGTGATCGACGTTTCGTCGCGTCTAGACCGAACGACAGGTTCGTTTTCGTGGAAGGCCCCTGCGCCCGGCAAGTGGCTTGTCGTACGGGCCGGTGTCGTGCCGAAGATGTTTGGCTTTGCGGGCTGTTTCATCGACCATGCGAGCAAGGCCGCCTTCGACTCGCACTGGTCGCAGGTGATGCAGCCGCTTCTCGACTCGATATCCCCAGACGAGCGCGCCGCGCTCAAGGGCGTATGGTGCGACAGCTGGGAGGCCGGCACCATCAACTGGACTTGGGGGTTTGACGAGGAGTTCAGGCGTCGCCGCGGCTACGACTTCGCGACTATGCTTCCGGCCAATGCAGGCGTCAAGATGGTCGCGCCGGGATGCAACGAGAAGTTCATGCGCGACTGGAACGTGACCGTCGGAGAGCTGGTCGCCGAAAACCACTACGCCTACCAGAAGGAGGTCGCCAACAGGCATGGCCTGCTTTCGAGCGCCGAGGGGTGCGGTCCGCACATGCACCATGGCGACGTGCGCACGATGCAGGGCCGGTGCGACGTGGCGATGGGCGAGTTCTGGATGCCGAGCCCGCACCGCCCGGAAGACAGCCAGCGCTTCATGCTGCGCGACAGCGCGACGGCCGCGCATGTCTATGGAATGAACGTGGTGGAAAGCGAGGCCTTCACTACGATGGGCACGCACTGGGAGGAATCGCCCGCGATGTTCAAGCCGTGCGCGGACCGGGCGTTCTGCGACGGACTTACGCGCGTGTGCTACCACGGCATGCTCATGTCGATACATCCAGACGAGCTGCCGGGGGACACCCGCCGCGCTGGCGCCTACTACAGCCCCAAGGTGACGTGGTGGAAGTATTCCGCGCCGATGAACGCCTACTTCGCCCGCTGTTCGTGGATGCTTTCGCGCGGACGCTTCGCCGCCGACTGCCTGCTGTACGCGGGCGACGCAATCAACCTTTTCCTTGGCATGAAGCGTCCGGGCGACGGGCTCGGCGACGGATACGACTACGACCTCTGCCCGACCGAGCTGCTCCTGCGCGCGCGGGTTGAGGACGGCGAGATCGTTTTGCCGTCCGGCATGCGCTACAAGACGCTGTTCCTCTCCGACTTGAACCCCGCAGTCGCCAGGATGGCCCCGGGGCGGCTCCCGCCGCTCAAGAAGCCGCTGCCTCCCGTGGCCCATCCGATACCTGACGAGGCGACGCGCAAGCTGGCCTCTCTTGAGCGGGACGGTGCGACTATCCTACGTACACGCGCCGACATGAGGCGTTTCCTCGATGCGGGCTCGCTCCCCCGGGATTTCCACGTGAAGGAAGCGGAATGCCGTACTTCCGTAGACTGGATACACCGCATACTTCCCGAGGGCGACGCATATTTCGTGTCCAACCAGGCGGATCGTCAGATGGGCTTTACAGCCGTGTTCAGGCAGACCGGTTTTGCAAGGGCGGAACTATGGGATGCCGTCACAGGCCGTCGCGCGCCTGCCGAGACGGATCGTTTCGCCGACGGTATGACTGGCGTTCGCCTGGATCTGCCGCCGCACGGTTCCACGTTCGTGGTATTCTTGAACAAGGTTTTCGCCGGAAAGATTCCAAAGGCGCAGCCGAAGAGGCCGGAATCCGCATCGGTCGAGCTTTCCGGTGACTGGTCCGTTTCGTTTGATCCAAAGTGGGGTGGTCCCGATTCGCCCGTCGTGTTCCATGCGCTGACGGACTGGACTCGGCATGAAAATCCCGGCATTCGTTATTATTCCGGCACGGCTGTCTACCGAAAGACTTTTGACGCGCCGCCCAGCTGCCCAATAGATTCTCCCGTCACGATTGACCTTGGCGACTTGCGCGATGTCGCGCATGTAACGCTCAACGGCGAGGATGTAGGCGTTGCATGGACTCCGCCGTATGCCGTCACGGCGCCCCGCCTGAAGGAGAAGGGGAACGTCCTCGAGATATCAGTCGTGAACCTCTGGGCGAACAGGCTCATTGGCGATGCGGCGCTTCCCCCCGCCGAGCGGCTGGCAAACACTGGCAAGAGCGAGAATCCGTTCAAGAAAGACCATGCGCTCCTGCCTTCCGGCCTCTATGGTCCGGTTCGTATTTTTACCTCAAACAAGAAAGGAACAGGCAAATGAAGAGACCACTAATGGGCGTTATTAGCTGTTCTTGCTTGTTTTTTGTGAAAACTTCCGAAACGTTATGTAGTTGCAGTAAGAAAAACTGCAATATTTTGCTTTCGTTTGCTTATTAGATATAAAAAAAGCACATTGCAATCTGTAGGATGGAAAAGGATGTTACATTTATTTCGCAATTGACCAAGGCTCAATTTGAGCTTAAGGTCTATATTGCCGCTCTTGCATGTGATTTGCAGGATGTCGACGATATATTGCAGGAAACGAATGTATATATCTGGCGCAAGGCAGATACATATGATCCCTCTCGACCATTTCTTCCGTGGGCGAAGGCCTTGGCAAAGTATCAAGTTCTTCGCTGGAGAAAAGACCTTAAACGAGACAGGCTTGTATTGGACGACACAGCTATCGAACTCCTTGCGGACGATGCACTGTCCGAAGTTGACCATGACGTGCAGATGCTCGCATTGCGCCGCAGTCTTCGCCAGTTGACAGATGATGAGTTCAAGCTACTGAAGTCAAAGTACGTTGCGCGCAAGCGCATACCGGAGCTTGCACGTGAATTCCATGTTTCTGAGGGCGCTATCGCATCCCGGCTTTTCCGAATACGGAAATTTCTGCACACTTCAATTTCAGAGATGTTGAAAATGCTGAGAAGACAAGATGGGGAACAATGACATAGATGAAGGCTTGGTTATGCCGATGGAAGCGCTTCTAGACGGAAGTGCAGACGTCGTATTTCGGAAATCCCTGGCGGAACGGCTGTCAAAGGACGCGTCCGTACGGATGGACTATGCTGTCCAGATACGGATGCACTATGCGTTGGAAGAGTATTTTTCGCTTGAAAAGGCAGTCGGTCGAAAAGGGTTCATGTGGCTTAAGGTCGCGGCAATGCTTGTACTGCTCGCTGGAATGTCTGTGCTGGCGTTCTATTCACATAGGCGAGTTGACCAATGCCTGTATGTATCGGCCTCGGACATGCCGTCTCTGACGGCAAGTGAATATGATATGTTAAAGGCTCGCTACTTTGCGGAACATTATGAGGAAGGCGCCTTTTCGGAGCAGCTTGTCAAATACGAGCCAGGTGCAATCGAGAATCCCGGGGCGGCAATCGAGGTTCTGCAGACATCGTCCGAAATGGCGGCAGGGCATCAGTTGAACGAAGGTGATCGCGTCTGGCGTCAGGACATAGACCTGCCCGTTGGCCAGATGAGCTTCAGAGTCGGGGCGCAAGGCGTTGTCACTGTTGTCGGCCCTGCCACCGTGAAGTTGCATGACGAGAAGACTATCGAGATTGTGTCGGGATGTGTGTATGTCGAGGCCAATCGCACTGTGTCGTTGATTCTTGCGGGAAGGCGGCTTTCAATTGACAATACGTCAGTTGGCGTCGTCGCACGAGGGGATGGCACGGCGTGTGACTTGATTGTGACAGACGGAATCGCGCTTTTGGGAGACGGACGGTGCCTGCGGGCGCAAGATGGAGTGCGGATATCTGCAAAGGGAGAGCTGCAGGCGTATCGCAGCCTTGGCGACAGCCAAAGCCTGCATGGCAGATTTCTCGCGGGGGTGACCAATGTCAGGATAGAAAGGGCGGTGAATTGAATCATGTTTAAGACAATGTTGCCGCGCAAGTGGATTATGGCGTGGGCGAGCGCATTCTTGCTCGCAGGCCTTGCAAATGGCGCAAAGCTGCCAGACGAGAGCTGCGATGTCGTGGTTGTAGGAGGGGGAACGGCCGGTGTTGCGGCTGCCCTGCAAAGTGCACTTGGCGGAGCGCGAACCATACTTGTCGAGCAGGGCTTTCAGGTCGGCGGCACCATGACTAGCGGCGGAGTCAATTTCCCCGGCCTGTTTCACGCATGGGGGCGACAGGTGATTGACGGCGTCGGATATGCCCTGGTAACAAACTGTGTCGCCTTGTCGGGAGGCGATCTGCCAGATTTCAAGGAGCCGACGGGAGCCGCGCACTGGAAGCATCAGATACCGATTAGCATCCCGTTGTATGTGGCTTTGGCCGAGGAGTCGCTGGTCAAGTCGGGCGTGGTCGTCCACTATCACGCTGCACCCATGTCCGTCGTCATGACGAACGGCTGCTGGCAGCTCGATGTCGTCGCTGTTGGGGATACGCGGCGCATTACGGCACGTCAGGTTGTAGACTGTACGGGCAACGCTGGTGTCGTGGCGTTGGCGGGCTTTGCGCGCGAAGGCTCCGAATCGCCGCAGCCAGGAACTTTTGTCTACAAGCTTGATCCTGGAACAAAGGTAGATTCGCTGGATTATGCATTGCTGAAACGCGAATATGGAAAGGCATTGGCTGAAGGCCGCATCCGGAAGAATGATTCCCGTTGGGGAATTGTCAACTTCCTCAAATGCAAGGGAAATACCGCCAACTACGTTGAAGGCGCGGACAATTCGACGGCGGACTTGCGTACCATGACGAACATGCGCGGACGTGCGGCGATGCTGCGCATGTATCGTTTTCTGCGCGGCGTCCCGGGGCTTGAAAACGCATCGATTGTCTCGATGTCGGCGGAGGTAGGCGTACGGGAGACGTATCGTATCGTTGGCGAATACCGCATAACGGAAGACGACTATCGATCCGGGCGCGTCTTCCCTGACTCGTTGTGCTATGCGTTTTATCCTGTAGACATGCATGACAAGTCTTCGGGCGTCCATCCGTCGCACCTTGCGGAAGGTGTCGTGCCAACGGTTCCGCTGCGGGCCCTGGTTCCAAAAGGAGGGCGGGGCATACTTGTGGCGGGGCGGTGCGTCAGCAGCGATAGAGGGGCTAATTCGGGGCTTCGCGTTGAGGCCGCCTGCATGGCGATGGGGCAGGTTGCCGGAGCTGCCGCAGCTCTTGCGGCAAGGCGCAATGCAAGCCCGCTGGATCTGCCGATAGACGAGTTAAGGGGGGCGTTGGCCTCAAGTGGCGCGATTGTGCCGGACATGGGAATTGCAGAAAAGACAACAAAAGATTGCGGTCGCAACGGCCCAGTTCGTATTTTTACCTCAAACAAGAAAGGAACAAGCAAATGAAGAGACTAATGATGACGATTGGCGCGGCGGCGATGGCCTGCGGCGCGAATGCCGCGCCCGGCGTTACGGTTGACAGCGTGATTCAGCGCTGGCCGTGGAACAACAAGGTGGACATCACCTACACCGTCACCGACGGTCAGGATGTCGAGGCGGGCGTATATTGCCGTCTCGTGTTCAACGCCGACATCAACGGCGAGACGTATGTGATCGACGGCGTTACGAACGTCGGCGCGAGCGCTTCTAGCGGCACGCACACGATTACGTGGAATCCGCCGTCCGGCGTGAAGACCGCCAACTGCTCGATGACGGCGACGCTCCTCGCCGCAGACAACCCGAGCGGCGACGACTATATGGTGGTCGATCTCGACACTGGGAAGATCACCTACGAGGGACTGCTCGCGTCGCAGTCGGCGTCCAACGACCGCTACAACACTGCCGCGTACAAGACCGACAAGCTCGTCCTCCGCAAGATTCCGCGCACGGCGGACGGCCCGTGTCCGACCGGCTACCGTACCGGAGACAACGGGTCCGATTTCGTAGCCCGCAACTCCCAGGCCAACTGGGTCACCTACAAGGACTACTACATTGGCGTCTTCCCGGTCACGCAGTGGCAGTTCAACAAGTTGTACGGGTCAAACCCTTCCAACTTTCAGACGGACAGCGAGGGCAACAACCATTGGTATCGGCCAGTGGACAAGGTTCCCTGGTATGCCGCTCGCCGCACCACAGTCACCACGAACGATGTCATCGACGTGGTTTCTGGAAACAGCAACACAAAAAGCTTCCTTGGCTACCTGAACATGCTTACGCAGTCCGGCTCTGGAGTGAAGGGTTTCGATTTGCCTACTAAACTTATGGGAGAGATTGCGGCGCGTGGAGGCGCAGACACAAAATACCCGTGGGGAGACACACATACTACTCTCTGGACTGAATATGTTGTGGCCAATACGAATACGACGCTTGAAGTAGGGAGCAAGAAGCCTAACGGGTTTGGGCTCTACGACACGGTGGGGAATGTAAGAGAATGGGCACTTGACGATTATTTCGCTTCGAGGACAAACTGCGCTGACGCTCCAGATCCGTGGACTCCCGCATACAACCCTGAGACAGACGGTACAACCCAAACTAGGATTTTTGTCAATGGGGCGATATACAGCAACAACTCGAGTCTTGCGACTGTCCTGTCTCCGGCGTACTGGTACGGGGAGAAATGGAACAAGGACAGTACTGCCAATGGCTTCCGTGTCGCGTTTATCGTGAAGTGAGGCAGTGGGAGGTGGCAAAATGAGAACGCTATGCGGAATAATTCTTGCGGCGGCGGCCTTGCCGCTTGCCGCAGCCGACGGCGACTTCATGGCGTCGTCGCCATCGGCGTGCGCCTTCAGCCTGAATACGCTCGACGAGATGCCTTTTGTCGTTGCGTCGCAGGAGGACCTCGCCTCGCTCATGTCCATAGGGTGGAGCAAGGGAGAAAGCGCTGTCGCGACTGCGCCTGACGGCACTTCCACTAATCTTGCGTCCGTTGCTGCGTCGTCCGGCTCGGCTACGGCTTCGTCGTTTGTCGATGAGGGCGGCGTGTGGTATCTCTACAACCCCGCATACGGAACGGTGAAGCTCGGCGTCGCGTGGTCGGTGTTCGGCGGCGGCGGAACGCTTGCGGAGTCCGCTACGTTGCCGTTCATCATGGACACGTATCGTGACGGCCCCGACAGGCGCGGGAGAGTTCTTGGAACATGGCCGGGCATATCGTTTACTGGCGACCGCTGGGCGGGCGACGGCTCCGCGGCATCGACAGTCACGGTGGTGGATCCAGACGGTAACGCGACAGTGACGAACTTCACCGGGACTGGCGCGATGGCGTTCAATCCGCAGACTGTTGGCAAGTGGACGATCACGCTTGCCAACGGCCTCGACACGCTCGTTGGCGAAATCACGGCGTCTGGTGGATTTTCTATCATCTTCAAGTAAGGGTTTGTGATTATGCGAACATCAGAAGCCGTGTTCGCCGCCGCCGCAATGGCGGCGGCGTCGCTTTGCGCCGACACCGGAATTTCGTCGGCCGAGCGGCTGCGGCAGAATCTCCTCGAGATAGGCAGAAGCTCCAGGTTCGTCTGGGGCAACACGATCTACGAGGAGAACTGGAAGGATGGCGCGGCGGTTGACGTTGGCAGGCTTCGCCGCGAGACCGGGCTTTCGCCAGTCCTGTACTCGACGGATTTCCGCGACGTGTTCGGCACGTTCCTTTCCCCGGAGCGGTATGCGGAGAACCAGGCGAGGCTTGCAGCGATAATCAAGCGCGAGTACGACGAACGGCACTCCATACCGATTATATCGTGGCATTTCGCCAATCCGTACACCCCTCCCGGCTGGAAGGCGTATTCCAGAAGCTCGCAGCCGTTCCGCTACCGATACGGCGTGAAGGGTCATCGCCAGAAGGAACCATATCCAGAGGAACACCGCTGGGTTCTTCGCGAGATCGTCGAGGGAACAGGCGGCGAGTGCGGCGTCGGGCGCGAGGACGGGAGCGTGAACGAGAGGACTTTCCCCAATCCGAGGGCGTGGTACGAATGGAACCTCAAGGAAGGGACCGCGTTCTGCCGTTCGCTTGTCGGCAAGGACGGGAAGCGCATCCCGCTCATGTTCCGGTTCTTCCACGAGTGCGAGTGCGACTGGTTCTGGTGGGGGTCGGGGTCTTCCACGCCCGAGGACTACATTGCCGCGTGGCGGCTTACGGTAGACATCCTGCGGCGCGAGCTTGGGCGCGAGAACGTGCTCTTCTGCTACTGCACGGACCGCAAGTGGGGCAAGATCGGCGAGGAGGGCAAGAGCGGGTTCCTCGCCCGCTATCCCGGCGACGACTACATCGACGTAATCGGATACGACGACTACGAGCTTGGCGAGGACCGGAATGCGAAGAAGGGCGAAAAGCACGTCGACGCGTCGAAGTCGTCCGCCGCCGTCGCGAACAGGATGCGGCTCATTTCCGCCGAGGGCGAGCGGCGCGGCAAGATATGCGGCATCTTCGAATGCGGCATAATGAGTGCTGGCGGGCACTACGCGGGCGTAGACGCGTTCTATTCTGAGCTGCGCAAGGTGATGACCGCGCCGGGCGTGAAGTTCGCGTTCGCACAGACGTTCGTAGGTGGCTGGACCTATCCGCACAACGAGGCGGGCTGGGCCGACATGCGTGCAGTCTTGAAAGACCCTTGCGTGATCACCGATAGGAGCGGAATAGACATAATAGGAGATAATATGGTAAAATTCGCTCCATGAACAACATGGCAGACGGAAAACTTGTTCCAAGAGACGCTCGTGCGGGATTTGGCAGAAAGGATTTTCTTAAGGGGGCTGCGGCGACGCTTGCGGCGAGCATGGTGCGGCTTTCGGATGCCGGGGAATGCGCGGGCTGCGATTTTGTCGCGCTCCAGAGGGAGATGGACGCGGTGCCGGGCGAGGAGTTCAGGAATTTCTCGCTTGCCGGGCCGTCGATGGTCGATGCGGAGCGCGATGCAATGTATGCGAAGAGGCCGATCCTGCGCCGTTATGACGACGCGTTCGCCAAGGCCGTCCGAGAGGCGAAGGATACCGTTGTTGCGGATGCGAACCGCCCCGCAGTGTGGTACGTGTACAACATGGGCGTCCTTGTGAAGACGCCGAAGGCGTTCTTCTCGATAGACCTCTGCCACAGGCTTGCGCCGACAATCGCCGACGACCTCGACTTCGCCGTCATAACCCACAACCACCTCGACCACTACACAGAGGCGTTCTACCAGGCGATGAACTCGCGCCGCAAGACGGTGATACAGAACTTCCGGGACAATTACGGCGCGTGTCTGCACGTAAAGGGCGGTGTCGGCGGGTTTTCGCGTGGAGAATGCCGCTACGAGCTCAACGGCGTGGCCGTGCGCACGTACGAGACGGACCACAACCATCTCCTTCGGGGATTTGTCATGCCGGTTGAGGTGCATGTCGGCGACTATGTGATTCTCCATGTCGGCGATACGTTCAACACGGGCGACCTTAGACCGGAGCGGACGCCAGACCTCTTTATCCATCACGCCTGGTGTTGGGGTGATTCCAACCAGACATCGGACGGCATCAATGCTTTTCAGCCAAAGTGCGCGGTAATCGCCCACCATTGCGAGCTTGGCCACAACAAGAAGCCGAACGTCGGCGGTGGCGTGCCGCTTGCCATGGCATACAAGCGCAAGGCGGAGACGGAGGCGGCAGGTGTGCGCGCCGTTGCGCCGTTCTGGGGTGACCGCATAGCATAGGAGTAGCCAATGAACGCTTTATGCTGCAGAACGGTACGACTTGCGATGATTGGATGTCTTGCGCTGTCGGCGCAGGCCGAGGAGGGGGACGCTCTGGAGCGTCGATAACCGCTATCGCGTATGGTTGCCAGAACTGATACCGGGACGGGCATACTAAGGCTACAGGGTTGAAGCTGTGCGTATGTTCATGACGATTCTTGTCGCTGGCGTTGTGGCGTCCAATGTGTGCGCAGCGACAAGGGCGGATGTGTCAGATGTCGTTGACATGCGGATCGGCACGGGACGCGCCACGGGGAGCAACGTCCTCGGGCCGTGTGTGCCGCATGGCTCCGCGCATCCTTCGCCTGACTCGCTCTGGCCGTCGCCGCACGAGAAACCGAAGGACGCGCGGCATGGCTTCGGCCCGCCTACGAGCGGATGGTGGCCCGGCGACAAGGTGATCGGCTTCTCTCAGCTTCACGCGCAGGGTACGGGCGGCGTTCCGAGCTACGGCATTTTCCGCTATGTCTGCGAGCCGTCCGACATGGAAATACTGGAGGCGCGTCCCTATTGCCTGCGCGTCCGACTTTCCCGCGCCGACGGCGCACCGCTAGATGTCGCCGTTGCGCCGACAGCGCATGGCGCGATATACGACGTCAGGACTGCGGACGGAAAGCCCGTCCAGCTTCCGCTGAACCGCCGGTGCAAGCTTGCCAAGGACGACTGCGTGAACGAACGCGGCGAATTCACCGGCAACTGGAATCCCGCGCCGTATCGTTGCCACGCGCACGACGAGACGGACGGTGGGCTGCACCGCATAGCCGTCTCGTTCAAGAGCGACGAACAGGCAAGGAAGTATTTCGCCGCGGAGCTTGCAGGGAAGTCGTTTGACGACATTGCCGCCTCCTCAAAGGCTTTATGGGAAGCTTCGCTTTCTCGTATCCGCATCGAGGGCGTCGATGACGCGGAGCGACGACGCTTCTATTCGCATCTCGCGCAGACTTTCATCCAGCCACGCGACAGGACAGCCGACGGTATCGGATGGGATGACCACTATACGCTTTGGGATACGTGGCGGACGCTCTTTCCACTGATGGCAATCGTCGATCCAGATGCGCTCGCCGCAAATGTAAATGCGTTTGCTAAGCGCTTCGAGCGGAACGGACGGTGCGACTCGTGCTACACGCAGGGGAAGGACTACAAGGTAGGGCAGGGCGGCGACGAGGCGGATTGCGTAATCGCCGACGCGTGGGCGAAGAAGGTTGCTGGCGTAGACTGGACTCGTGTCGTGCCGCTTCTAGAAAGCCGATGGGACGGACGGACGCGAGACTACCGCGAACGTGGCTTTGCCGTGGATGGTTTGGCAGAAGGGTATTGCAGGCGGTTCAAGTCCGGCTCCGCGACGATGAACTTTGCCTACCAGGACTGGTGCTGCGCCGAAGTTCTGGAAGGGCTTGGCAGAAATGAGACGGCTGCGAAGTTCCGGGCGCGTTCGGGTAACTGGACGAACGTGTGGGATTCTTCCGCCGTAGATGCGCAAAGCGGCATTCGCGGGTTCGCCCGCGCCCGTCGGAAGGACGGCTCGTTCACTGCGACAAACCCACGCGAGGGTTTCAACACGGACTTTTACGAAGCCAGCTGTTGGGAGTATTCTCTTTTCGTGCCGCACGATATTCCCGGGCTTGTCGCACGATGCGGCGGCAAGGAGGCGTTCTGCGGCAGGGTCTTGTATGCGCTTGAAAACGGTATAGTGGATTTTGGCAACGAGCCTGGGTTTCACATTCCGTGGCTTTTCGCCTACGCGGGGCGCGGCGATCTCGTCACGAAGTGGGCGCATAAGGTCGAAACGCTCTTCAATGGCGACGAACTCCCTGGCGACAACGATTCTGGCGCGATGTGCGCGCTTTATGTTTTCCTGAAACTCGGCTTCTTCCCTGTGTCGGGGCATGACTTGTACATAATGCACGGTTGCGCGTACCCGAAGATTGAAATCGCGTTTCCCAGCGGCAAGACGTTTGTTGTCAGAAAGAAGGGCCTTGGCAACGTGGTAAAGTCCGTGACATTGAACGGCAAGCCGCACGGCCCTCTCTTTCTCCGCCACTCCGAGATTGTCTCTGGTGGTGAACTTGTCTTTGAATTCGAGAACTTTTTGGGGACAGACCACGCGAACCCGTGGGGACCCCTCCACAGGATGTGAGTAGAATAGATGGCATCTTTTGGGAAAAGGGGGACAGTCCCCATGTGATTTCTGAAAAGTTGCAAGAATAGGGGCTTTAACTGTTCTTAGTGAGGAAGGGGTCCCCACTCGGTTAATCCCTACCGGAAGCTAATTACAAATCCTTTGTTGGAGACGAGTTGCCTCAGAATCGCCGCGCCGGGCGTCTCCGCATCGGGCGTGAACACGAATCGGAACTCGGTCGTCGAGTTCGGGATCTCAAGCGTGATCGTCTGCTCGCCAGCCGAATATACACCTGCGCTTGCGTCGCCTACAAACGCCTCCAGCGTCCCGCCGGAAATCGCGAACGTTAAGGAGTAGTAGCCGCCCATCGCGACCGTACCGGCAAGGGCGCCGGACGGAATGAGCAGCCCACCCGCGGCATTCGTCGTCACGGACGGCGAAGCGTCCGTAATCGTCAGGCGCTTGCCGACAGCCTGCGCGAACGCCGGACGCCAATCGTACTCCACCGCGCCGATATCGATCTGTGCATTGAGGACACGCGGCGTATCGTAGAGATCCCTATCGCCAAGCGCTTCCGACGAATACGCCGCGTCGCCCGCATCGATGCCCGCGAACGAGCCGAGGATCGGACGGTACGTATCCGATTCTACCTGCATCGCAGCGGAATTCGTGATGATGCAGTTGTACGCAAGTTCCCGTATAGAATCGCTCAAATAACTGTTATCGACCAGCAAGCAGTTCGTACAGTAGAGATAGGCTTCTGATGCCACGTTGAACCGGCCGCCAAGTATGGCCGTATTGACCACGGGCATAATTGTTCCACTGCTGCTCAGACAGATTACTTGCGCCGAATACGAGCCACCGTCCGCCGCCACATTTTCTGCTCCAATGGTACAACTATCGACAATCATCGAGACCGATCCTCCTATCGTCGCATTCCCGAAATTTCCATTGGCAATCGAACCATACCAACTACAATTGTATCCTGCGGAGTAGGCGTTTTTCTCCGAGCCTCTTGTTCCCCCGTTGCCGACCACTCTGCAGTTTTTGACGGTCGAATAGGTGATTGTCGCAACATACGCCATATTGTTGGAGACGATGCAGTTCTCGATCGTCACGCCCTTCGTTTGCGCCTTGGGCGCTCTGAACGCCGCACCGTCATGATCGATCGTCCAACTGCCGCCGTTCCCGGCAAGAACTCCAATGCCGCGACCGCCAGTGAGCGTAAACCCGCGCAAAACCGCGCCGTCGTTTGCATATACGCAGCGGACGGCATTCGTGCCGGTTCCGTATTTGGCGATGTCGATCTGGTCGCCGGTCGCCGCCGCGCCGACGATGAAGGTCGCCTCCGGACCGTCCGTCGATTCTATCGTCACATCCTCCGGTATGACGACGCGCGTCCCGATCATGCTTGCCTCGGTCGCCGGCTGTGAACCCTCGGCTGCGCCATACGTTCCCGGCGCGACGTGGATCACGTCACCGCTCAGGGCGTTGTCCGTCGCCGCCCTGATGGTCTTGTAAGGATGCGCTTTGGAACCGTCGTTTACGGTGTCGGCGGTATTGCAATCCACATAGCGGTCGCTGCTGCGGACGATGACCGTGCCCCGCGAAATCTGGGCGAGCGCTAGGCCACCGTCGCCGTAGGTGCCGTCCGCCTTGATTTCGCCGCCGACCTTCAGCGACGGCACCGTGAGCGTATAGCCCGACGGGAGCGTGAGATTCGCGGACGAACCGAGCGAGAGCGCCACCTTCCCGTCCGTGAACGGCGTCTTTACATCGTTGCCGAAAGCCATCGTGCCGTCAACAACGAGGCTTCTGCAACCCGCAAACGCATTGGTCGTAGCCGCACTGCTGAACGTGCCGCCCGATCCCACGTAGATGTTCGGCACGTTCGGGAAGGAGGCTCCGTCCGTCACGCGGAAATCGCCATTCGAGATGACGAGATCGCCCGTGGTCTCGGATTTACGCAAGGAGAACTCCTGGAAGAATCCGTCCGTTGTCCTTGCCGGAAGAATATCCATGACCAGCGTCAACGGTCCGGAGAGCGCCATGTAGTTCCTGTTCGTGGCATTCGTTTTGTACACGGTAGTTCCGGTCAATCGCATGGTCGCCGGCTTGCCTTCAGCCGTGCGGAAACGGAAACCGCTTGAAGTTTCATAGGGCGTAACCGGTGGATCCGTGGAACCGATGTACCAGATTACGCCGGAAAAGGTCTGGTCGTTGCCGTTGAGATCGAATATTGAACAGCTTCTATCGCGGCTGTTGCGAATAAAAACGAGCGTTTCCGGAAGCGCATCCCGCGCATTGAGCGTAAAGTTGCCGTTATAGGTTGCGATTTTCTTCACCGAGTTCGATTGGCTGTTGAACACTATCGTGCCGGTTGCGGTAGAAGCGCCGCCCATGATGATGTTGTTGCCGGTCTTGTTTTCCGAAAGTTTGCCGTTGAAAATTGTCCTGCCATATGCATATAGCTGCAGTTCGGCATCTTGGTGGGTTGAGACGTCATTTTCGAACGAGACCGTCTGCGTGTCGCTTAGCCTGTTGGGTATGTATTTGGAGTCTTTTTGGAAATACACCTTGCCGGATACCGTCACGGACTCGACGAGCGAAAAGAGTGGAATGGCTTTGTCCGCCGGATATTCACCCGGCTTAAGGTTGGTTTTGCTAGTTGAATACCCCTCCGCGAAGTAGAGGTCGTTGGGGACGATGGTGCAGTTCATGAAGATATGCGCACTGCTGACGACGGCGGTAATTGCACCCGATCCCGCGCAGCCATTCGCATCGAGGCGGAACACGGCGTTCGACACGAGCGTGCCGCCGGAGTAGGTATTGCCCGAGTTCGAGAACACGACTGTTCCGCCGCCCTCGACGATTGCATAGCTGCTGCCGGAAATGATGCCGGAATAGACGTTTGTCTCGCCCGGTGCAGCAGAGAATTTCTTCGGCTCGCTAAGCGTGTAGTTGGTCGGATCATCCGCAGCGGACACCGGGAAAATAGCGCTTGCAACGATCGCCGTCAGGATTGCGGTTTTCCAGGCCAGAAACGTCATGGACATCTTCATTTGATTTTCCTTTCTCGCTTGAGCGAAAATTCATGAAAATTCATAAGAAGTATAGCACACCGCGCCCAAACTGTATACATCCCCATTTGGGGAGTATGGTCGGAACGTTGAATCTGGGTTTACGTCAGGGAACCGAGCGCTCGATCTTGACTTTGCTGAAACGTATACGCCCCTTGCCGCCTTCGCGAACGAGCAGATAGTAGCTTTTTCTGGGATCCGTCTGGTTGAACTCAATCACGTAGCGCGTCTTTCCCGAATCTCCGCGCGGTGTCGCGATACGGGCGTTGGCGTTCTTCATCGGTTTTGGATTGCGCAGCACAAGCGTCCAGGTGCGGGGACCGGCCTGCTTCGTTTCCATATCCACGGTGAAGCGATACCGTCCCTTCCGCGCCCAGATTCCGTCCGGAAACTCGAGCCTGTGGTTTCTCGCGCCTATCTCGTACCAGCCGTCCTTGGCCACGATCCTTTTGCCGCCCTCCAGTTCCGTCATGAACGAACATTCCTTCATCGGATCAATGCTTTCAAAGAGTGTCTCGAAGCCGGTCGTCTCCGGCGCGGTGAAATCCGCCTCGATGGGACACCCGCCCTTGCCAAAGCAATTGCATGGCGTAATGCGCACCCGATACCGTTTCCCCGGATCGAAATAGCCCGCGCTCAAGCTGCGCACAAGTGTGGATGCGCGTTCGCTCTCCGGCAGATAGAACTGACCGAACAGATCTATGCGCGAAAGCGGTTCGCCGTCCAAGGTCGTCACCTGCACCTTGTAGATGTAGGTGCCGTGCTTCCCTTCCGCGCGTGGAAACGACATCTCCACCGCCGTGAATGGCGCAATCGCCTTTAGCGAGAGGATTGCCCCTTTCGGGAATTGCGGCACAGGTTCGTTCGCGGTGGTCCGTTCGCGCCGGTAGGGAGCCGTAGCCGAATCAAACGGCAGGGGTATTGTCCACGGTTCGTCCGCACCGTACTCCTCCTTTGTGCGTACGTCGAACCTGCGGAAAACGACACGGTCCGTGAAAACCTCCATCACCACCGCACCGAAGTTCTTCTTTGATTCCGGCGCCGCGCCGACGGCATGTCCGGCCCATCTGTGCAGGCATCCCATGTTTACGGCAGTGAACTCTCCCTGCCAGATGTTCAACTCGCTGCGAAGCGAGCCGTGAGCATGTCCGCAGATATCGATAATGCGCGGGAATCTGGAATACAGATCGCGTCGGCTCTGGCTGCCCCATGTGACGGAGTTGTCTGTCGTATCCTCCGGAGGTATATGGTCGAACACGAACACCGGCTTCATGGCGTATTTTGGATTCTCGCACACGTCCTTCAGCATCTTCTCGGCGCGGGGGACGTCCAGCCACTGCGGGAACACGACGAGCGGATAGCCTGCCATGTCTATGATGTCGTAAAATCCGTTCGTTGCGGAGAGAAGCCGTCTCACATCCGCCATCACGTTTTCCCAAGGTTCGTCCTGACGGTCGATGTGATCATGGTTGGCATAGACCCATATCTTTTTCGGCGGTTTTGCAGGAAACGCGGCATCCGTAAGTTCTTTCAGAATCGGATACACCTCCGGGTAATGGTGATCGGCGATGTCGCCGCAGTTGACGAAGAGGTCGATGTCCATTCCCGCAAAGAGGTCGCATGCCTTCTTTACGAGTTCGCAGCTCGCGCGGGTACGCCCCACGTGCGTATCGGTGACTATACCCGCTTTCCACAGCGGCTTTTCTGCACCTCTGGCGCTGAGCGCGACAAAGGCCCCCGTGCTCGCAATGAACGTTCTTCTGCTGGTCTTGGTCATTCCATCACTTCTTTTCTCTTAAGCCGCATAAACGACACACCCAGGGACGGAAGTTCCAACGCAAGACGATTTGGCGCGACCATTCGTCCGGCGATACCGACCTCGCAGGATGCCACTTCCCAGTTCCCTTCCGAAATGCCAAGTTCAACCGACTGCGATTCGGCGAGCACATTGACTGCAAGCACGTAAAGGCATCCATCAAACATCCACGTGCGCACCGGCACCATCTCCGGCGTACCGCTGCTTGCCTTGGGAGCTTTCTCTGCAGAGAGAATGACAGGGACCATTTTCTTCACCTCGGCGAATGAATTGCATATCGGTTTCCAATAGTTGTCGAACTCGTCTGGCTTGATGTATTTGTAGAGGCCATAGTAGCAGTACGCGACAAGACCGTTCGCGCCGAGCGCCACGTGCTGCCAGTTCATGTTCTTCATTTCCTGTTCAGTGGGGAATCGTTCCCTGTCCGCAAGGTTCTTGCGGTACCAGCCCCAGTTGAAGGTCTGCGGCACGTTCCATAGAGGACGGTCGCGGAATATCGCCTTCTGCGTCCCGCGCATGAACTTCGCGATGTGCGAAAGCGGCTTCTGTGAAACCGGATATGGATCCACTCCGAGAACATCGAAAGTCGGGATGAACTCCCTCAAATCGTGTACCCTGTCAAGGACGGCCCATGTCGGATGGTCGGGATCGAGACGGCGGAAAATCAAGTAGAGGTGCGTCCTTTCAGGCACTTCCGTGACAGGAGATTCGTCATTCACGTACCATGCCAGCAGGGCGGGATGATCCTTGACCTTGTTGATCTCCGCCTCATAGAACGCATCCACCTCGCCCTGCGATGTGAACTTTTTCCTCCGGCCCCATGCCGAATGCAAGGTTCCTCTCAAATCTTGGAAAACCATAAACCCCTTGTCCCGGCACAAGTCGAGTTGTGCGCAGGTCGCTCTGGTGTAGGGCATGAGGCAGTTGAACGGTCCTTCGGCGTACTTGGCGAATTTCTCGGCGGCGACATCTTTCCAGTACATGCCGAGCGGGAAGAACGGCTTGCCGCCCACGATGCAGCGCTGGTGCTCGTCGATCCATACTCGACGTTGCGGCAGTTGCCCTACCCTCGTGAACACACACGACGCCTCGCCGAGTTTGCCGCCGTCTTTCATCGACAGCGTACATGTCACAGGATGACAGCCCATGGCCATATCCTCCACGCGCAGCGCAAGGGATGCACCGTCGACCGAGAATTCGGTCGGCGCGACGCGCTTCATGGCGCCGTCCGCCCCGGCATACGAGAACTCGGCGACAATATCATCAGCCTTCGCATTCATGCCAGGAAACAGCGCGGCGTGAAACCGCACCGGACCGGAAACCGCCATGTCGCGGTAGGCGCTTGAGAACACGAAGGCGACAGGCTCTCGCTTAAGCGGCCTGACGACGACGTTGTCGAACGACACTCGCCCCTTCGAGCCTTTCGTCACATACAACTGCAACCGCACAGACTTCGCCTCCTGCGGAATATCGCGCGTTGCGCCGCCGATCTCGACCCAATCGGCGTTGCGATCGGCGAACTTGGGGCTGTAGCTCCCGCCGATCCACCTGCCGAGGCTGTCATACCACTCTATACAAATTCCGACTCTTCCGCGAGGCCCAGGCACGAAGTTCTCAGTACGGACAAGACATGAAAACCGGTATGCAACACCTTTTTCGGCGTTGATTTCCGCGACACATCCACTCTGTGCTTTTGAAGGTTCGGACGACTCCCACACTGCGCCGCCGGATCCGTTGTGTCCGACGCCGCGCTCGGCGCGGAAGCATGCGTCCATCTGCCAGCCGACGGCGCGCCCATTCTTAGTGCCCTCAAACGACGGATTCTCCAGCAACTGCGCTGCGTTGGCGGCAATCACATTCGCCCCGACAAAGCACAAGACGGACACAGTGGCCGCGCAGAGCGCCACTAAACCGAGATTGCGTGCGACAATGCCACGTTGGACCATGACGGACATACCTTTCCTCCTTGAATGAAATTGTATCATTGATCCAAGATGCGCGCAATCTCCCCGAATGGGGAGTATTGGGAAAAGCGCAATGTTATGGTAAAATACTGCCGTGAGACCTTTTCTGTCCATATCCGCGGTGGCTCTTGCCCTTCTGCCGTCATACACAGCAGATGCCAACGACGTCATCCGCAGCGTTGTCGAACTCCAACGGGTTGTTTCATCGGGAAACGGCCGCGGCAGAAAGTTTGCAATCGAGGGTACGGCATACGCAGGAGCCTCCGAACGGCGGGCTTCCTTTTTCCTACTTCAAGACGGCAAAGCCGTACCAATCATCGACGTGCGCAAAGAGGACGCACCCTCCGTGGCGCCAAACGACCTTGTCCTGGTCTCCGGCGCCATACATCTGCGACACAGTCAGAATCCCGAAGCGGGAACTAATCCGAACTGCAGAAAAATCGTCATACTCGGAAAGTCCCCGCCGATTCAGCACGCCGCCATCTCCGCTGATGACATGGAGAGGGACAACTTGCTCTACTGTCCTGTGAAGATCAACGGCACTCTCATTGACATTCGCACGGACGAAATCGACCCGCAGTTCACGCTTTTTGTTCTGGACTGCTCAAACCGCACAGTCTATGCCGCGTCCACTCACCAATACGGGGAAATCCGTTCAATGATTGGCGCGCAGGTCGGCGTAGAGGGCATCCTGTACAAGCACAGGGGCAGACGTATCCATGGGCGCAGGATGATTGACATCGCAAGGCCTGATGCGATACACATACTGAAGCCTCCCTCCAGCGGCTGGTTCCACGCGCCCGAGATCGGCGACACGGAGAACATTTCGCCCGAGGCCATAGTCGCGCTCGGGAGGCGCAGGGCAATTGGGCGCGTGCTTGCCGTCTGGAACGACGACTCGCTTCTGATGCGGACCGTCGGCGGTGAGCCGATGAGAGTGAACATCGTTGGATCGCCGCCTGCAGTCGGAGACTGCATAGAGGCCGTTGGCTACGCGGAGACCGACCTTTTCCACGTCAATCTCGCAAACGCAATATGGAGAAAGTCGCCGAACCTGCAATTGCCGGGCGAGGCCGTCACACACGTCGACATCAGGAAACTTCTGGTTGATGAATCGGGAAGCCGAAAGTTCAACGTCGCCTACCACGGCAGGACGGTCCATCTGGTCGGCACACTGCAGGACGTCGCATACGACGGGGGTAGCAGAAGGAGGATGATCGTCTCCGCGAACGGCTACGCGATAGCCGTGGACTGCGGATGCGCCCCCAACTTCACCTCCACGCCGGAAATCGGGTCGACGGTTTCAGTAACAGGAGTCTGCATCGCCGACACTGAGACGTGGAAGAACAACTCTTCGATTCCGCATACGCGGGGAATGTTCATAGTTCTGCGCTCCCCGGGCGACCTCTACGTGGTCAGCTCGCCGCCATGGTGGACGCCGAAGAGGCTGGTTGTCGTAATCGGCACGCTCGTGCTGCTCATCATCGCGATAATGATATGGAACATGTCGCTGCGCACCCTCTCGGAACGGCGCGGCCGCGCGCTCTACCGCAGCCGGATCGCCCAGGCGCAGTCCGAACTCCGCAAAGACGAGCGCACCCGCCTCGCGGCTGAGCTCCACGACCACCTCGCCCAGAACCTGACTGCAATCTCGTACCAGGTTGCGGCGGCGGAACGCTCGCGCGACATCGACCGGGAGGCTTCCGCCAGGCACCTCTCGACCGCGGCGCGGATGCTGGGGTCGTCCCGCACCGAGCTTAGGCGCTGCATCTGGGACCTCAGGTGCGACGCGCTCGACGAACCAGACTTCGCGCAGGCCATCCGCAAGTCGATAGAGCAGGTCAAGGGCGATGCCGATGTCGAGGTGCACACAGACCTGCGGCGGATCAGGATATCGGACCAGACCGTACACGCCGTATTAAGCACAACGCGCGAACTTGTCGCCAACGCCGTGAACCACGGCCACGCAAAGCACATCCGAATAATAGGGGGCATCGCCGACGGACGGCTCGACCTCGCCGTCTCCGACGACGGCTGCGGCTTCGACACTGCGAACGCCCCCGGTCTGGCCGACGGGCACTTCGGCCTCGACGGCATACGCGAGCGCCTCCGCCGCCACGGCGGGGAGATGACGATAGAGTCGTCGCCTGGCAATGGCGCGAAAGTCGCGTTCTGGCTATTGCTTGGACGAGAAACGTCAGACGACAGTCGTGAGATTTCGCCGACCAGCGTTTCCCCGCGTCTCACGTCCAACGTCTCACGCCTTAATTAGAAAAACCAATGAAAAAGACCGGCATACTCATCGTCGACGACCACGCGCTGATCAGGCGCGGGCTTTCGGACCTCATCCGCTATGAGAAGGACCTCGCCGTCGTCGGCGAGGCCTGCGACGGCGCATCGGCCGTGGAAGCCGCCGCCCGCCTTAGGCCCGACGTAGTCGTAATGGACCTCGTCATGCCGAAAGTCGACGGCGTCGAGGCGACGCGGCGCATCAAGGCCGCAATGCCAGAGACGAAGGTCATGATACTAACAACGTTCGGCACATCGGCGGACGTGTCGAGGGCAATTGCCGCCGGCGCATCCGGCGCCATCATGAAGGACGCCTCGACCGACGAGCAGCTGGCGGCGATACGCGCCGTCGCCGCAAGAGGCACGGCGTTCTCGCCCGGAATCGTCCAGGTCGCGCAGGAAGACCCGCCGCCGGAATTCACGGAACGCCAGCAGATGATACTCGAGTCGATAGCGCGCGGCCTCACCAACCGCGACATCGCCAAGATGCTCGACATCTCGGCGGACGCGGTCAAGCAACACTTCGCCGCGATCTGCTCGAAGCTCGGCGCGGCCAACCGCGCCGAAGCCGTCGCAATCGCAATGAAACGGCATCTACTGAAGGCATAGGCCGTTCAGATCGGGGGAGGGTCTGTCCCCGCCAAGGTGGGCGAAGGATGAGAACGCGACTACGCCCACGCCGGAGGGCGGTGGATCGTGCGGCTATGCGTTCCGACTGGAATCACTTCCGGCAACTGGCACTTCGCCGGGAGATCGCGTGGAATGTGCTTGTAGTAAGTGGACACTGCACGAAGTTCTTCGCTGGGTCGCTCGTGGGGATTGAACACTATGATGGACTTGCCCGTGCGTTTCTTGAGATAGTGGAGCGGCGCAATGAGGTCGGTGTCTCCAGATACGAGCACGATGCAGTCGAAGTTGGTCTCAATGTGGTCAATGAACATTTGGGAGGCGATGTTTACGTCAGAGCGTTTCTCCTCGGTTTTCCACACGGTTGCGTACGGGACCTTCGCGCAGGATTTGCAGGGTTCCTTTGCAAAGGGGTAGCGGGCACGGAAACGCTTGTAATAGCCTTCAATGA
>Ga0310696_10001849_pt1 | contig 29466 bp, 21 predicted proteins | sample AusTroGonzalo_MG_4_FD_203885 | JGI IMG/M metagenome (GOLD analysis project Ga0310696, IMG submission 203885) | Bovine rumen microbial communities from tropical cattle in Woodstock, Queensland, Australia - Gonzalo_02 (v2) (version 2) | ecosystem: Host-associated > Mammals > Digestive system >... | reverse complement strand
GGCGTTCGACGGTTCTGTGGTGGCTGATGGCGAGGATTGTCCCCAGCCTGTGGGTATGGTTATCTTCGACGACGAGTTGAGTGCCAAGCAGATCCGTAACATTGAGGCGGAGCTGAAGGTGAAGATTCTGGACAGGACGAGTCTGATTCTGGACATATTCGCCATGCGTGCACAGACCGCTGAAGCAAAGACGCAGGTGGAATTGGCACAGTATCGTTACATGCTGCCCCGTTTGCAGCGCCTGTGGACCCACCTGGAACGTCAGGGTGGTGGTTCAGGTTCTGGTGGCGGAAAAGGCTCGGTAGGCCTTCGCGGTCCTGGTGAAACACAGCTGGAGATGGACCAGCGCATCATCCGCCAGCGTATCTCTTTGTTGAAGGAACGCCTCGTGGAGATTGACAAGCAGAAGACCACGCAGCGTAAGAATCGCGGGCGACTGATTCGAGTGGCTTTGGTGGGCTATACGAATGTGGGAAAGTCGACGATGATGAATCTGTTGGCGAAGAGCGACGTGTTTGCTGAAAACAAGTTGTTTGCAACCCTTGACACGACGGTTCGCAAGATGACCATCGACAACCTGCCCTTCCTGTTGGCCGACACTGTAGGGTTTATTCGCAAACTGCCCTCCGATTTGGTGGAATCCTTCAAGTCTACGCTCGACGAGGTTCGAGAGGCCGATATGCTGGTACATGTGGTGGACATCTCGCACCCCGATTTCGAGGAACAGATTCTGGTGGTGGAGAAGACACTTTCCGACCTGGGGTGTGCCGACAAACCTTCCATGATAGTATTCAATAAGATAGATGCTTACACTTGGACGCCTCAGGATGAGGACGATCTGACGGAACCCACGCGCGAAAATATCTCGCTGGACGAATTGAAACGAACGTGGATGGCGAAGATGCAGGGTGACTGCCTCTTTATTTCTGCTAAACAAAAGGAGAATATCGATGAGCTGCGCGAAGTGTTGTATCAAAAGGTGCGCGAGTTGCACGTGCAGAAATATCCGTATAATGACTTTCTCTATACGATAGAAGAGTAAAATATTGAACCAATAAAAACATAGATTATGAGAGATTACAGACAACTGACGCAAGAGGAGATTAACGTGCTTGAGAGCAACAGCTGTTGGGCCGAGGATTGGAACAGGGTCAAGGTGGCCGAGGACTTCCGTCCGTATAATTTCCACCGTGTGGTATTGTATGGCGACATCCGCCTGGGTAGATTTGAAAAGATGGTCGAGGTGGCTAAGGGATTTACCAAGCACTCGGGTATCAACGACGCCACACTGCGCAACGTGACTGTTGGTGACGACTGTCTGATTGAGAAAGTGGGCAACTTCATCAATAACTATACCATTGGCGACGATTGCTATATCTCAAATATCTGTACGATGGAGACCACCGAGGGCGCTACCTATGGTGAGGGACATATCGTATCGGTATTGAACGAGATGGGCGACGGCAATGTGATGCTGTTCCACGACCTGAATTCGCAACTCGCCTCGTTTATGGTGAAGCACTTCGGCGACAAACAGTTGAAAGACAAGATTACGCGACTTATCAATGAGGAGATCCGCTTCACGCAGCCTGAGCGTGGTACGATTGGTAATGGTGTGAAGATTATCAACTCGAAGGAGATTACCAATACGGTGGTGAAGGACGACTGCGAGATTAATGGTGCTGCACGCCTGTCCGACTGTACCATCTTGTCGTCGAAGGACGCCTCGGTATACATCGGCACGGGTGTCATCTGCGAGAACAGCATTATCTCGAACGGCTGTTCCATCACCAATTCGGTGAAGATGCAGGACTGCTTCGTGGGCGAGGCCTGTCAGATTACCAACGGTTTCACGGCTGAGGCCAGCGTATTCTTTGCCAACTCGTTTATGGCAAACGGCGAGGCGTGTGCTGCCTTCTGCGGACCGTTCTCAGCCTCACACCATAAGAGCTCGCTGTTGATAGGTGGCGAATTCTCATTCTACAATGCCGGTTCGAACACCAACTTCTCGAACCACGCCTACAAGATGGGTCCTCTGCACTACGGAACCCTGGAGCGTGGCACGAAGACCGCCTCGGGAGCCTATATCCTGATGCCTGCCAAGATTGGAGCGTTCTCTGTCTGTTTCGGCAAACTGATGAACCATCCCGATATGCGTTGTCTGCCTTTTGCCTATCTGTTGGCATACGGCGAAACGATGTATATCGTTCCTGGCCGTAACATCACCACGGTAGGTCTGTACCGCGACATCAAGAAATGGCCCAAGCGCGACAAGCGTGCCCCGTCGTGCCGTAAGAGTGTCATCAACTTCGACTGGCTGTCGCCGTTTACCGTAGGAGAAATCGTGCAGGGCAAGCGCATCTTGGAGAACCTGCGTCAGGCTGGTGGCGACAATGTGTCGTCGTACAACTACCACGAATATATCATCAATGCCTCGTCGTTGCGAAAGGGTATTAAATACTATGACATTGCCCTGCGCATCTATATGGGTGCAGTGCTGAAGCGTGCCGTCAAGGGTGGATGGCTGGGCAAGCCTGTATCGACTGTCGGCGAGGGTGAATGGATTGACTTGAGCGGACTATTGTTGCCTGCCAGCGAGGAGCAGCGCCTGATTGACGACATCAAGGGTGGCTCTTTGGAAAGCATTCAGGATGTGCTGAAGCGATTCTATGAGATTGACGAAAACTACCGTGTCTACCAGTGGGCGTGGACCTACAAGCTTATTCTCGACTACTATGGCATTGACGAGCTGACGGAACAGACCATGCAGCGCATTCGCGAGGATTATGTGAAGGCCCGTCGTGCGTGGATTGCCGAGATTCGTAAGGACGCCCAGAAGGAGTTCGATATGGGCGACGTCGAGCAGGAGGTCTATGATGACTTCATCTCGAAGCTCGACCACGAAATCGACTACGAAGACTGATTCTTAAAACGACGAATTGAACGAATTATACGAATTGAACGAATGATGATTAAACTCTTTCTAACTGGCTTATTGATGGCGCTCGGAGTGAGCGTACAGGCCAAAGACTACAAGTATCAGACGTTGGATGGCGATCAGAGTAGGACGCGGATCTATACGCTGGACAATGGATTGAAGGTGTATCTGAGTGTGAACAAGGAGAAACCGCGCATTCAGACTTATATCGCCGTGCGTACAGGTTCCAAGAACGATCCCGCCGAGACGACGGGTTTGGCCCACTATCTGGAACACTTGATGTTCAAGGGTACCAAGCAGTTCGGCACCACCAATCCCACTGCCGAGGCTCCGCTACTCGACGAGATAGAACAGCGTTACGAGGCCTATCGTAAGTTGACCGATCCTGAGGCCAGAAAGCAGGCTTACCATGAGATAGACTCTATGAGTCAGGTGGCTGCCCAGTACTTCATTCCCAATGAGTACGACAAGCTGATGGCTGCCATCGGTGCCGAGGGTACGAATGCCTTCACGTCGAACGATGTGACGTGCTATGTGGAGGATATTCCTTCGAACGAGATTGAGAACTGGGCAAAGATCCAGGCCGACCGTTTCCAGCACATGGTGATTCGTGGTTTCCACACCGAGTTGGAAGCCGTCTACGAGGAGTATAACATGTATCTGACTGACGACGGCGACAAGATATGGAGTGCCGTGGGCAAGAAGCTGACGCCAACCCATCCTTACGGACTGCAAACCACCATCGGCACACAGGAACACTTGAAGAATCCCTCGATCACCAATATCAAGAACTACTTCAACAAGTGGTACGTGCCCAATAATGTGGCCATCTGTATGGCTGGCGACTTTGACCCCGACAAGACCATTGCCGTTATTGACCGCTACTTCGGATTGTGGAAACCGGGTGCCGATGTTGCCCAGCCCGTATTCCCTGTACAGCGTCCGCTGACGGCTTCTACCGACACCACTGTGATTGGCCAGCAGGCTGAGCAGGTGCTGGTAGGCTGGCTGGCTAAGAAGGCCAGTGACCTGCAGTGCGACACGCTTGACGTCATTGCCTACATGCTGAACAACAACAAGGCCGGACTCATGGACCTGAATCTGAATCAGACCATGAAGGTTCAGACCGCGGGAGCCGGCTTGCAGCAACAGCAGGACTACTCCTGTTTCATTCTGATGGGCATGCCTAAACCTGACCAGAAACTGGAGGAGGTACGCTCGCTGATGCTCGGCGAAGTCGAGAAGCTGAAGAAAGGACAATTCTCCGACGACCTGCTGCCGTCTGTCATCAACAACCTGAAGCTGAACTACCAGCGTGGTCTGGAGAGTAACCGCTGGCGCGTCAGACAGCATATGAACGCCTTTATCAATGGTGAGACGTGGGAACAGCACGTCGGCAAGATGGACCGCATCTCGAAGATGACCAAGCAACAGATTGTCAGCTTTGCCAACCGTTTCTTCACCAACGGCTATGCCACGATATTCAAGACGCAGGGTACTGATACGTTGCAGAAGAAGATTGACAAGCCTGCCATCACGCCCATACCTACCAATCGCGACATGGTGAGCCGTTTCGTGCAGGACATCCAGCAGTCGAAGGTAGAACCCATACAGCCTCAGTTCGTCGACTTCAAGAAGGATCTGACGGTCACCAAGACGAAGCGTCAGTTGCCGCTGATCTATAAGCAGAATGTGGAGAACGACCTCTTTACCCTAGTGTTCCGTTATGACTTCGGCCAACAGGACGACAATCGCTACGACATTGCTGCCGGCTACCTGTCCTATGTGGGAACTGCCAAGCACACACTGGCACAGATTCAGCAGCAGTTCTACAAGATGGCTTGCAACTATTCTGTGAATGTGAATTCCGACAACATCAACATCACCCTCTCGGGTCTGCAGTCGCAGATGCCACAGGCTCTGGCCCTGCTCGAGGAGGTGCTCACCCAGTCGAAGGGCGACCAGGCATCCTATGACCAGTATGTCGATCTGGTACTCAAAAACCGTGATGATGCCAAGAAAGACCAGCGCACCAATTTCAGCTATCTGGTTGACTATGCCATGTATGGCCCTCATAATGAAATGCGTGACGTGATGTCGGAAGAACAACTCCGTCAGACCAAGCCCCAGCAGTTGCTGTCGCTGATTGCCGGACTGAAGAACTATAAGCACAAGGTGCTCTATTACGGCAAGCTGACCCCCGAGGAAGTCTCGAAGCTGCTGGATGCCCGCCACCAGACGGCGAAGACGCTGGCCGACGTGCCTCAGGGCAAGCCCTACGTTCGCCAGCAGGCCACGGAAAACGAGGTGCTCATTGCGCCTTACGATGCCAAGAATATCTATATGGTAATGTATCATAACGAGGGTCTTGACTGGAATCCTGAAATGGAAGGTGTGACCGACCTCTTCAACGAGTATTACGGTGGCGGCATGAACGGCATCGTGTTCCAGGAGTTGCGTGAGGCCCGCGGACTGGCCTACAATGCTGCGGCCTACTATGCGACGCCCAATAAGAAAGACGAGAAGGAATACTACCAGACCTATATTATCACGCAGAACGACAAGATGATGGATGCTGTCAATCAGTTCCATGTCATTCTGAACGAGATGCCTGCCAGCGAGGCAGCCTTCCAGATTGCCAAGGATGCCACTACCAAACAACTCGCCAGCCAGCGTACCACGAAGTTTGGTGTCATCAATGCTTATCTGGTGGCTCAGCGCAAAGGTATCGACTACGACCTGAACGAGAAGGTGTACAACGCCCTGCCTGGCATGACGCTACAGGACATTGTAGATTTCGAGAAACAACGCATGGCCGACAAGGCCTATCGCTACGTCATTCTCGGCGACGAGAAGGAGCTCGACATGAAGGCGCTGGAGAAAATAGGTCCTATCAAGCGCCTGACGACAGAAGAAATTTTCGGATTTTAACTAAACAATACTATTATGGCTAAGACAGTAGAATTCAAGTATGCCCCGATGTTTCAGGTGGGCGAGGACAAGACGGAGTACCGCTTGTTGAGTAAGGAAGGCGTAACGACCGCCGAGTTTGAAGGAAAGCAGATTGTGAAAGTGTCGAAAGAGGCGCTCACTTTGTTGGCCCAGCAGGCTTTCCACGATGTGGAGTTCATGCTGCGTCGCGAACATAACGAACAAGTAGCAAAAATCCTGACCGACCCAGAGGCATCAGAGAATGATAAGTATGTGGCCTTGCAGTTCTTGCGCAATGCCGAGGTGGCTGCCAAGGGCATCCTGCCTTTCTGCCAGGATACAGGTACCGCCATTATCCACGGTGAGAAGGGTCAGCAGATATGGACCGGTTTCGAGGACGAAGAGGCACTGAGCCTGGGTGTCTTTAACACCTTTACTCAGGACAACTTGCGCTATTCACAGAATGCCCCGCTGAATATGTACGACGAGGTGAATACCCGTTGTAACCTGCCTGCACAGATTGATATCGAGGCTACCGAGGGTGCTGAATATAAGTTCGTGATGGTAGCTAAGGGTGGTGGCTCTGCCAATAAGACCTATTTCTACCCCATGACCAAGGCTACTATCCAGAACGAGGGTACACTCATCCCGTTCCTGGTAGAGAAGATGAAGAGTCTGGGTACAGCCGCATGTCCTCCATACCATATTGCTTTCGTGATTGGTGGTACTTCAGCTGAGAAGAATCTATTGACGGTTAAACTGGCTTCTATCAAGTTCTACGACGGTCTGCCCACCACAGGCGACGAGACAGGTCGTGCATTCCGTGATGTTGACCTGGAGCAGAAACTCATCAAAGAGGCTCAGAAGATTGGCCTCGGCGCTCAGTTCGGTGGTAAGTACTTAGCCCACGACATCCGTGTCGTTCGTCTGCCTCGTCATGGTGCCAGCTGTCCTATCGGTATGGGTGTCAGCTGTTCTGCCGACCGTAACATCAAGGCTAAGATTAATGCCGATGGTATCTGGCTGGAAAAGATGGACTCGAACCCCACAGAGCTGATTCCTGAGGAGCTGCGCAAGCCCGGTGAGGGTGGCAAGGGTATTGAGATCGACCTCAACGAGGGTATCGATGCCGTTCGCAAGGAACTGTCTAAGTATCCTGTTTCTACCCGTGTGAACCTGAAGGGAACCATCATTGTGGCTCGCGATATTGCACACGCCAAGCTCAAGGCTCGTCTGGACGCTGGCGAGGGCATGCCCGACTACTTCAAGAAGTATCCTGTGCTCTATGCCGGACCTGCCAAGACACCGGAGGGCTATCCTTGTGGCTCGATGGGCCCAACCACAGCTAACCGTATGGACCCATACGTGGACGAGTTCCAGGCTAACGGTGCATCGCTGGTGATGATTGCCAAGGGTAACCGTTCTGACGTTGTGACTGAGGCTTGTAAGAAGCACGGTGGTTTCTATCTCGGAACCATTGGTGGTGTCGCTGCAGTGCTCTCACAGAGCTCTATCAAGAGCATCGAGTGTGTAGAATATCCTGAACTGGGTATGGAGGCTGTCTGGAAGATTGATGTGGAGGACTTCCCCGCCTTCATCCTCGTCGACGACAAGGGTAATGACTTCTTCAAGCAGTTGAAGCCCTGGTGTCCGCAAGGATGGAATAAGTAAGAAATAAGGTGTATGATGTTTGGTGTAAAACCAAAATTATCGATGGCATTCCTGTTGCTACTGCTGTCCATTACAGCGGTAGCACAGGACGCTATTATACGGCGTGGCTGTCGCGTGGGAACACCAAGACCGCAAGGCATGGTGTCACGTCGTGGCGCCCCAACTGGCCAAACTAAGCAAGCGGGGGGTGACTTCTATTATGGTGAGCGTCACCAACTGACCGTACTGGTGGCGTTCAACGATCGTTCGTTCGTAGGTGACGAGGCTGCCACGCTGGAGCAATGGAATATGATTTTCAATGCTGAGAACTTGATGGAGGAGCCTTTCATGGGTTCCGTCCATGACTATTTCCTTGCCCAGAGCTATGGTGACTTCAATGTCGTGTTCGACTTGGTATACGTGCAGGTCGGTGACGATGCCCAGAAGTATGCCAGTACAGCTACGCATGATGAGAAATCGCAGTATCTGGTCGAGGACATCGTGGAGATACTCAAGCAGAATCCCGAAATCGACTGGAGCCAATACGACTGGAATGATGATGGATTTGTCAACCAGTTGCTCATCATCTATGCTGGTCACGGCATGAACGACTATTCTGGTCCTAACCTGATATGGCCGCACCAGTGGTGGATGAGCGAGCATCTGAAGGATATGCAACAGGGTGTCTATTGCGACCCTATTCCCGTAGAGACTGATGGTCATACCTATTTTGTCGACTGCTACTGTGCCTTGGCGGAACTGACAAAGAATAACGACTATGGTTCTTTCGGCACCATCTGCCACGAATATACCCATTGCTTCGGATTCCCTGACTTCTATTATCAATATACAAAGTTTCTTTGCGATTGGGACCTAATGGACTCTGGCAACTACAATGGTGGCGGTTATCTGCCTCCCGGATATTCTGCCCACGAACGCTGGTTGATGGGATGGCTCACCCCCATTGAACTGGAGGAGGAGACAACAATAACCGATATGCCAGCCCTGGCAGAAGAGGGTAGGGCATACATTATCCGCAATGATGGTTATGAGAATGAGTATTACATAGTGGAAAACCGTCAGCCGATGGGCTGGGACGCAAGTCTGCCTGGCAATGGCATCATGGTCTTCCATATCGACTTCGACCCCTCTATCTGGACCAGTACGTGGGAGAGTGCCAATAATAATAACAAGCAGCATTATGTGCTCTTCCATGCCAACAACAAGAACTTGGCGTCTTATACTTCTGGATGGCCCTATCCCTATCAGGACAACGACTCGCTGACCAACATGTCGGTGCCGCCAGCCACGCTCTTCAATGCCAATACTGACGGCACGAATCTGATGAACAAGCCGATTTACGACATGAAGGTTGAGGACGGCCTGGGCTCTTTCCGTTTCGATGTCGGCATGCCGACTGCCATTCAGGAACAGAAAGCCAAAGGCGAACCGAAGGAATTGTATCGCATTGGTGCTGTCCGCATTCTGCGTTATCCTAATGGTGAAATAAAGAAAGTGATGAAGCGACCTTAATGCTTCATCACCTTTTTTGTGATTTCGATATTTCGAAATTGAGTTATAACGTTTAATTCCTGAACACCAGTCCGTCACCGAACTCGTCGATGATGATGGGTTTGTCGCGGTTTACTTGGTCAGCCAGAATCTTGCGCGACAGGTCGTTGAGCACAAGCTGCTGGATGGCACGCTTGACAGGACGGGCACCGAAGTCAGGGTCATAGCCCTCTTGAGCCAGATAGCGGATGGCCGCCTCGGTGGTTTCCAGTTGGATGCCCTGTGGTTCGAGCATGTCGGTGACCTTCTTCATCTGCAGGCGCACGACGTCGGCAATCTGTTCCTGCGTGAGTGGCGTGAAGGTGATAATCTCGTCGATACGGTTCAGGAATTCAGGACGCATGGTCAAGCGGAGCTGCTCGCGTGTAGCGTTCGAAGTCATGATGATGATGGTGTTCTTGAAGTTGGCGGTACGGCCCTTGTTGTCCGTCAGTCGTCCATCGTCCAGCACCTGCAACAGGATGTTGAAAACGTCGGGGTGTGCCTTCTCAATCTCGTCGAACAGTACAACGGAGTAGGGCTTGCGGCGTACGGCCTCTGTGAGCTGACCACCCTCGTCGTAACCCACGTAGCCCGGAGGGGCACCAACCAGACGCGAGACAGTATGCTTCTCCTGATACTCGGACATATCAATACGCGTTATCATCTGCTCGTCGTTGAACAGGTATTCAGCCAGTGTCTTGGCGAGCTCAGTCTTACCCACACCTGTAGTGCCTAAGAAGATGAACGAGGCAATAGGTCGTTTCGGGTCTTGCAAACCTGCACGCGAACGGCGTACTGCATCAGAGACAGCAGTGATGGCTTCGTCCTGGCCGATGACACGACGGTGCAGTTCCTCCTCCAGGTGCAACAGCTTCTCGCGTTCGCTTTGCAGCATGCGGGTCACGGGAATACCTGTCCAGCGCGATACCACTTCAGCAATATCGTCAGCGGTGACCTCTTCACGAACCATCGCATTACCGTCTTGTGCAGATGCCAGCTGTGACTGAATGGATTTGATGTCGTCTTCCAGCATCTTCATCTTCGAGTAACGGATTTCGGCTACACGTCCATAGTCGCCCTCGCGCTCAGCACGTTCAGCTTCAAGTTTCAGGTTCTCCATCTCCTGCTTGTCCTGCTGAATCTTGTTGATGAGCTGGCGTTCGCCCTCCCACTTGGCACGCATCTGGGTCTCCTGCTCTTTGAGTTCGGCTATTTCCTTGTCGAGTTGTGCAATCTTCGGTTCGTCACCCTCGCGCTTAATGGCCTCGCGTTCAATTTCCAATTGTGCCAGACGACGCATAATCTCGTCAAGTTCCTCAGGTACCGAGTCGCGCTCCATCCTTAACTTTGCAGCTGCCTCGTCCATCAGGTCGATGGCCTTGTCAGGCAGGAAACGCTCGCTGATATAACGCTCTGACAATTGCACGGCAGCGATACAGGCATCGTCCTGGATACGCACCTTGTGGTGGTTCTCGTAGCGCTCCTTCAGACCACGCAGGATTGAGATGGCGCTGAGCTCGTCGGGTTCGTCGACCATGACGGTCTGGAATCGGCGCTCGAGGGCCTTGTCCTTCTCGAAGTATTTCTGATACTCGTTCAATGTGGTAGCACCAATAGCGCGCAACTCTCCTCGGGCCAAGGCTGGCTTCAGGATGTTGGCTGCATCCATGGCACCCTCGCCACCACCTGCACCAACCAGTGTATGAATCTCATCGATAAATAGAATGATACGTCCCTCACTCTTGGTCACCTCGTTGATGACACTCTTCAGTCGTTCCTCGAATTCACCCTTGTACTTGGCACCGGCTACCAGCGCACCCATATCGAGCGAGTAGACTTGCTTGTCCTTTAGGTTCTCGGGGACGTCGCCACGGACGATACGCCCTGCCAGACCTTCCACGATGGCCGTCTTACCCGTACCCGGCTCACCAATCAGAATGGGGTTGTTCTTCGTACGACGCGACAGAATCTGCAATAGTCGGCGAATCTCGTCGTCACGGCCAATGACTGGGTCGAGCTTGCCCTGACGCGCCATGTCGACCAGGTTTTTGGCGTATTTCTCCAAGGACTGATAGTTGTCGTCGGCACTTTGGCTCTGCACCTTCTGCCCCTGGCGCAACTCCTGGATGGCAGCAAGCAGCTCCTTCTCGGTACAGCCGGCGTCTTTCAGAATGCGTGAAGCGGTGGAGCTGATGGAGAGGAGAGCCCACAGAATGGGCTCGCAAGAGACAAACTCGTCGCCTTGCTTCTGGGCTTGTTCTTGGGCACGCAGCAATACTTGGTTACTTTCGTTTGAGAGATACGGCTGTCCGCCTTGTACGTGTGGCAGGTGTTTTATTTCCTGATCCACGAGCAGTTCAATCTGCTGGGCATTGACGCCGAGTTTCTGGAAGATGAAGGTCGTGACGTCCTTCGCCTTCTCCAATATACCTTTCAGTATGTGTACAGGTTCGATGACCTGCTGACCGTTCAGCTGCGCCGTATTTACAGCCTGCTGTACAGCCTCTTGCGCTTTGATGGTAAACTTGTCTAATGTCATAGTTTTGTCCTCCTATTTTTTATTAATGATTTCTGCTCTTAGGCGGACAAAGAATGTGCCGAAGAAAAAAGAACCGACAAAAAGGCACATTATTCTGCCGTTTTGTCGGTCTCGTTTTATCTCTTACTTCTTCTCTGCATAGCAGAGTGTGGCGTTGCGAATCCTTCTTACCTCTTACTTCATAATCAGTTTCACCTCGGAATTGAGACCGCTCTTGACGAGCTCCCATCCCTCATAAGTCGTGTGCTTGTAGTTGATGTCGACCACATTGATTTCGTTGAACTTACGCCATGGGTAGCCCTTGCGGTCTAAATCCCTGATGCTGTTTGCTGGCAAGTTGGTGACCTCGATGCGGAGTTCATTCTTGCCTTTGCGCAGGGCGTCACGGCAGTCGAGCACAAAGGGTACAGCCCACGCACAACCTAGGAAATGTCCGTTCAGATAGACGCGGGCCGATTCGCGTACGTCACCCAAGTCAATCATCCACTGCTGGCGGGCCTGCTGTCTGGTGAGTCGGAAGGTAGTGGCGTAGATGCCTGTTCCCATGGTGACAGCGGCAGAATCGCTGAGCGTCTCCCAGGTCTGAGGCTTCTGTAGGGTGAAGATATCAGCCACGCGGGGTGCTTCTTCGGTAAACCTCAGCGTCCAAGGGCCAGTGAGGGGCAGCTCTTGGAATTGTCGCGACTGAATTTCGACACATTGTACTAGCTGTGCTGATGTCTGGAGGATGCGGCTTTCGCCAGAGCGCAGGGCGATGTGTAACTTGCCGTTGCAGACACTAGCGGGGTAGATGTCGCCATTCATGGGGTTGAACCACGTGGCACCTTCAAAGGGCACGGTCAGCAGGACGTCGCCCTCGATGTCGTGTGGTGTCAGGTTGACCACGAAGTAGTGCCAGCCCTCAGCGGTCTTACGACGGATGGCGCGCAAACCGAGTTCCGCCTTCATCGGCTCAGCCTTGGCAAAACGAGCTATCGCTTCTGGTGTCTCCCCCTTGATGACAAACGCAGCAATGGGGTCTAACAACGCTTGCAGGCGGTCGTCGACAGTCGTGCCGCTGGGGATGATCAGGGCGCGATAGCGGGTGCCTCCCTCCGTGACGAGCATTTCGTTTTCCATACGGACCTTGGCCAGCTGGCGGTCGCTGATGTAGTCGCAGTCGTAGCCGAGACTGTCGATGGTGAGAATGCTGCGGATGAACTGCGGCGCCTTCTCGTCCATTGTGTGGATGTCGAACTGCATCAGCAGATCTTCACCGTTTCTGCGGTCTTTACTGGCCTCCTTGTCGTCGTCGTTACGAGGACCACGCTGGTGCCACATGTCGCGAACGGGCAGATAGACCAGAAAGTCGTTGTCGGGCTGCCCCAGTTGCAGGAAGCTCTGGCACCGCTCTATATACTGCATCAGATAGGGGGCGTCGCGCCAGATGCTGTTGGTGGGCGACATGTCGATGCTGGCATAGAACTTCCACCCTGGCCACGGGTCGTCCTTAGGGGTGTAGCACGAGCCGTGGAAGTAGACGTGGTTGACGCCACAGGTAAACATCAGGTCGAGGTCAGGCTTCATCTGCGACAGCGAGGTGCGGAAATGTTCCGTCAGCCAGGTGAACGTCTCGCTCGAGGTCAGAGGCTTGCCTGTCACATGGGCTGCCGACGGAGCATATTTCAGCATCGATACGTCGCTGAAGTTTTTCCTCGTCTTGCCTGGATCGGTACGTAGGCCCTTGATGCCGAAATCGGAGAGTCCGAAACCCTCAATCTCAGGGATGTCGACAGCGGCATAGAGGTCCAGCAGGTTGGCGGGAGAACCGTGTGCTTGGTTGCGCACCTTGACGCCATGCTTGTGGGCCCATGCCACCCATTGCTGGGTGAAGTTCTCTAAGAGTAGGTCGGAGAGCGTCTCGCGGTAGTCGCAGAGCACTTGGTTGCCGTCGTCCACCACGCCCAGCAGTTCGGGCAGATGCTGACGCAGGTCGTAGCCGCGCCGTTTCTGAAATTCGTCGAACAGCGTGGGTGTCCAGTTGGCACGATACACTTCGTAGCTGTCGTTGAAGAACGTGTGAGGGTAGGGTACGCCCGACGTGGCGAAGGCCTGTTCGAAACGTTCCAGGTAGTTGCGTACGGCCTTGCGGTCGAAGTGGTCTACGACATACCCTTCTCCGCCGGGTGCGGCGCGTTTCACCTTCTGCTTAGTGCGACCGATTTCGACGGTGTAAATGGCAGAACCATTTACCACAGTATCCTTAAAGATGGCCTTGCATGCTGCCTGTTCCAAGGGTACGTGCGGACCACCGAACGGCCAGCCTGTACCACAGTTCATATCCACCTCAATGCCCAACGGCCGGGCTATGTCCTCTACCGTCTTCAGCGCCTGCATCCATTGGGGCGACAGGAAGGGAATGTTTTTGCTGTCGTTGCCCTGCACGCCATAGAGTGGAGTGATTTCTACCGCTCCGATACCCACACGGGCATATTCGCTGAGGTTCCATTGCAGGTTATCCTTGTCGACGGCAGAGCCCAGCCACCACCAGCGCGTGCCTGCCTTGGCCTCAGGACGTGGCACTGGCCATTGCTGTGCCTTGGTTGCGACTATGTCGCAACATACAAGACAAAGAAGGAAGAGTATTCGTTTCATTTCGTCAGCAGCTTATAGTATTCGGATAATCCCAGCAGGTAGCAGCCCGTGCCGTAGTCTTCGAAATTTGGGGCACTGGTGAAGGTGACAGGCTGGCCAGCAGACGGGTCTTTCCCCGTGCCTTGACACCACCCCAGAAAACCGTCTTTGTGCATGCACGACTGCAGTGCCGTCCATGCCTTGTCGCAGGCAGGGCGATAGTCCTTGTCTTTCAGCAGTCCGTTGCGGAGACCCCAGCTCATGCCATAGAGGAAGAGTGCCGTACCCGTCATCTCTGGGGTAGGGTAGTCTACATCCGACACCAGGCTGGCGTGCCAGAAGCCGTCCTCGTGCTGGCACTGCAGCAAGGCTTTGCTCATCAGCAGGAAATCCTTGCACAGTTCCTTGTACTCCTTGCTTTTGGGTGACAGCTCATTCATGCAGCGTACCAGTGCGGCATACACCCAGCCATTGCCTCGGCTCCAATAGCAGTTCTTGCCGTCTTTCTCCTTGTAGGGCGGCACATAATCCTTGTCGCGCCACCACAGTCCCTCTTTGGTGTTGAAGCAGCCACCACCGCATTCGTTGCGAGTCCAGCGGTAGCTCTTCATGGCATAGTCCAGATAACGCTGGTCATTCGTTATCGCGTACATCTTTATATATACGGGCATGGCCATCTGGATGGCATCAATCCACGTCCAGTAGTCCACGCGACCAGTGGCCATCTGCTCCTGCAGGTTCTCCTTGGTGGGCTCCAGTGTACCCTTACCCGTCAACAGGTTCAGCTCGATGTAGGTCTGCTGGCAACACTGGTTGTCGGCATTGGTCGTTTGCGTGCCACCTCGTGCCGTCCATTGGTGATAGCTGCACCACTGTTCCGCATAGTCCAGATAGTGTTGTTGCGGATCGATGCTATAGAGAGCCATCAGTCCCTCGTAATAGACGGCCCGCGTCCACAGATTGCTTTCGCGCATTCGTCCGACATAGGTGGGCTGTGTCGGGTCGCTATACCTGACCATGAAATAGTCGTTGGTCTTTTGTGCCGTCAGCAAGACGTCAGCCGGTTGGGAGAATAGCATGAGGGAACATGACAATGCCCACAGGATGGGAAGCAATCGAGATTTCATCTTTACCTTTTTACTCCTTTACTTGATGCATTTCAGGTTTTTGTCCAGTTGTGCTGTGCTGCTGGCTCCGACGAGGACGGAGGTGACACCCTGCTGGTCCAGAATCCAACGCAGAGCCTGTTCAGCCAGTGTTCTGCCTTGGGCTTGTGCCTCGTTATTCCATTGGTGCAACTGGGCCAGCAACTCGTCGGTGAGCATCTCCTGTCGCAGGAATTTTCCTTTGGCCATGCGTGAGTCGTCAGGGATGCCGTTCAGGTAGCGGTCCGTTAGCAGGCCCTGTGCCAGTGGAGAAAAAGCGATGAATCCCACGCCAGCCTGTTGACAGAGGTCGAGAATGCCCTCGTCCAGCGGCTCACGATTCAGCATGTTCAGCTTGCCCTGATAGATGAGCAGGGGTGTGTCGTGCTGCTTCAGATAGTCGATGGCGAAACGCAGGGGTTCTAGGGGCCAATTGGATATTCCCACATACAGCGCCTTGCCCGTACGGACGATGTCTACCAGCGCCTGAAGGGTCTCCTCCAGCGGGGTCTCAGGGTCGTAACGGTGTGAATAGAACAGGTCCACATAGTCCAGGTGCATACGCTTCAGACTCTGGTTGAGAGATGCCATCAGGTATTTCCTGGAACCCCAGTTGCCATAAGGGCCTGCCCACATGTCGTAGCCTGCCTTTGACGAAATAAACAACTCGTCGCGGTAGGGGCGGAGGTCGTCGTCCATCACGCGTCCCAGTGTTTCCTCGGCCGAACCGTAAGGCGGTCCGTAATTGTTGGCCAGGTCCAGGTGGGTGATACCCATGTCGAAAGCGTAGCGCAGAATCTTTCGCGAACGCTGGTAGTCGTCCACTCCTCCGAAGTTATGCCACATGCCCAGACTCACCTTGGGCAACAGGACGCCAGAGCGCCCGCAACGGTTGTACATCATGCCGTCGTAACGGCTTTCGTCAGCAACATACTTTTCCATAAGTCTTTGTTTATTTAGTGTTGGTTGTCTTTCCTTCGTACCACTCGCGCAACACATAGAAGGCCTTCTTGCGCTTTCCCTGATCTGAGAACAGTCCCTTGCGGTTGAAACCGTCCTGAATGCCAGGCAACGGACGACGGGGTGAGCGGAAGTCCTTCAGCACCCATGGACAGGTGCCTGCCAGACCTTCTATCTTGTCGAGCATGGCAAGGTTCTCACGATAGAGGTTCTCTTGGAACTCCTCCGTCCAGCGCTGTTCCTTGTCGCCGTGCAGACCAGCCTTGGCGCCACCGCCGAACTCACTGATGATGACGGGCTTCTCGTAGGGAATCTCCCACTTCATCTTCGGTGCGTCGTTCACGTCGCGGTACCAGCCGATATACTGGTTGAAACTCACCACGTCGACATACTGGTTCATGTTGTCCTGCAAGCGGTTCACATAGTTCGAGGCGCCAGTCACCTCCATGGCCATTGATATGAGGCGGGTGTTGTCCAGACTGCGTGCCGTCTTGGCCAGACGACCCAGGAACTGGTCACGGGCATCACTGTGAGGCGTCTCATTGGCCAGCGACCAGATGATGATGGCGGCGCGGTTGTGGTCGCGGCGAATCATGTCGGTCAGCTGTCGTTCGGCATTGGCATAGGTATTCTCATTCTTCCACGAGATGGTCCAGTATACGGGAATCTCTGACCACAACAGGAATCCCTGGCGTTCGGCCTCGCGCACGGCATGTTCGTTGTGCGGATAATGGGCTAGACGGATGAAGTTACAACCTAGCTGGCGAGCCCACGAGAGTAGCGTGTCGGCATCCTCGGCACTGTTGCAGCGACGACTGGTGTATGCCGTCTCCTCGTGCGAACAGACACCTCGCAAAAAGATGGGCTTGCCGTTCAACAGCAGTTGTCGTCCACGTGTCTCAATGGTGCGGAAACCAATCTCGTCGTTGATAACCTCGTCGCCACAGGCAATCTCCACCTGATAAAGCTTGGGCGTTTCCGGACTCCAGAGTTGCAACTTAGAACTGGCTACTGAGAACTGAGAGCTGAGACATCCTTTGTCGTCGGTTACAAACTGCTGCTTGAGTTTGAGCTCGGGAATGGCGACGGTGACGGTATGGCCCGCCTCAGGGCGATTCAACTTCAACGAAAAAGCAATCTCTTGCTTCTTACCTGTTTTCTCCTGCTTCTTGAGACTCAGCGTATAGTCCTCGATATAAGTCTTTGGAACACTAATCAATAGCACGTCGCGGGTGATGCCGCCATAGTTCCACCAGTCGAAGATCAGTGTGGGCACGTTGTCCTGATGGCGTTTGTTGTCAACCTTCACAATGACAAAGTTCTTGCCCTCCTTCGCCAGGTCGGTCACGTCGAAGCAGAAAGGCGTAAAACCTCCCTCGTGCCGTCCGGCCTTCTTGCCGTTCACATAGACGATAGCTTCGTAGTTCACCGCCCCGAAGTACAACAGGAAGCGCGAATTTTCAACTTTCAATTTTCCGCTTTCAATTTCAAAGTCCCGTTTCAGCCATATCGTGCCTTCATACCAGAACAGTTGCTCGTCCTGCGTGTTCCAGTCGCCTGGCACGTGCATTGTAGGGCACGCATCGAAGTCGTACTCCACCAGATCCGATGGTCGTTGGGGCTTCGCATTCAGGAAATAGCCCCACCGCGTAGGATTCATGCGGTAGTCGTAGTAGCCCTGCTCCTGCTGGTCCACAAAATAGTTCCAGTCGCCGTTCAGCGACATACTCTCTCTGGCATACACGTTCTGAGGTGCCGTCACCTCGTGTTGGGCCTTCGCGTTGACTGCTCCCATTGCTGTTATGGCGAGCAATAGCATCATCTTCTTTGCTTTCATTGTCAGATTCATGTAGTAGTACCCTGCAAAGATACGAATAAACGCGCAAAGTGCCAAAAGAAAATACGAAAAAAAAGGCCGAAGCGAAAACATCGCCCGGCCTCCCTTGCTGTTAGCAGTTATGTAATGGTATTACGAGAGAGGGTTGTTATCCTGATGCATGGGGTTCAGTAAGTACACCATTTTGTCCACGGGCTCGTCGAAGCTGTTGGTGGTGTGGTTGTAACGGCTGTATTCTGCAGAGTAGGTGTCAGCGAACAGCGTGTATTTATGGCGACCCGTGCACACCCAGAGATTCTGGTTGTCGGTCCAGCGGTAAGCCACGCGCGAGATCAGCGTACCGTCTTCAGCATAGGAGTACTCATACTTCAGATGGGGCTTCAGGGTCAGCACACCATTGATGTCGGTGCTCTTCTTGTAGATATATATCGTGGTAATGTCTTTGTCCGTCCATTCGGCATTGAAGACGAAATCACTTTTGGATTGGTGAGTCATTTTCTCGTAGACGTTATTGATGGTCTCAGAGGTGAGAACTTGAGCATGGGCACTCAGTGCAGATGCGATGGCGATGATGATTGCAAAAATAATCTTTTTCATAATGATGAAGTTTTAAAATTGTTGTTTTTTATTCCTTAGACGCAGGGTAGTGTCGACTTGCTACAGAATTACGCCATTTTTTTTGTTCTTTTGTCCGTTAGACGTAGAATGACGGTCTAAAAGTTGCAACGAAAGCAAAAAAAATGCTTTTCCCTTTTGCGCTTTCCTCACTTTTTTGTACCTTCGCAGGCGAATAAAACAAACTACGCACATGAAACATCTTGCATTGATCATACTGAGTCTCTTAGCCCTGAGTATTCCTGCCGATGCCGCTTCGTCCAAGGAAACGTGGCCCGACGGTTCGGCAATGGACACGTGGTTCCAGCAGACGTCGAAGGTGAATGTCAGCACCCTGGGGCGCCGCTATGTCGTCACCGATTATGGCGTGATGATGGACAGCATGCTCGTCCAGACGCAACAGATACAGGCTGTCATCGACCGTGCCGCCCAGGAGGGTGGGGGCGTCGTAGTCATTCCCCAAGGCACGTTTATGACGGGTGCGCTGTTCTTTAAACAAGGTACGCACCTGGAAGTCTGCGAGGGTGCCGTGCTGAAAGGTTCCGAGCGCATTGCCGACTTCCCAATCCTGATGACACGTATCGAGGGCGAGACGTGCAAGTATTTCTCCGCCCTGATCAATGCCGACGGTCTCGACGGCTTCACCATCTGCGGTCGTGGCACCATTGATGGCAACGGACTGCACTACTGGCAGGAGTTCTGGATTCGACGCCAGTGGAATCCGCAGTGTACGAACAAGGATGCCCAGCGTCCGCGCCTGACCTATGTGTCGAACTCCCGTAACGTCACCATTCAGGACGTCCACTTCGTCAATTCGCCATTTTGGACGAACCACGTCTATAAGAGCCACCATGTGCGCTTTCTCGACTGCTACATCTTTGCACCCACGGAGAATGTCTTTCCGCCAGACCCCAGACGTGGCGCTCCCTCGTCGGATGCCATCGACATCGACGCCTGTACCGATGTACTCATCGACGGCTGTTTTATGCATGTCAACGACGATGCCGTGGTGCTGAAAGGCGGCAAGGGCACATGGGCCGACCAGGACGAGAGCAACGGCCCCTGTGAGCGCATCCTCATCCAGAACTGCCGCTACGGACGTGTGCATGGTTGTCTGACGCTGGGTTCCGAGTCGTTGCACGACCGCAACATCATTCTGCGCAACTGCTACAGCGAGCGTGCCGACCGTGTGTTGTGGCTGAAGATGCGCCCTGATACCCCCCAACATTATGAATATGTGCTGGTCGAGAACATTACAGGTCATTGCGGACGTTTCCTGTTCATTCACCCCTGGACGCAGTTTTTCAAGCCTGGCGACCGCAAGGACATGCCGCTCTCTCGTTGCAACAACATCACGATGCGCAACAACCGGATTGAGGCGAAAACCATGTGGGACGTCAAGACCTCCGACAAATATGAACTGTTGGATTTTACGGTAGACGGCCAGCCGATGGACTTCTCCCAATTCTCAGAAGCCACACCCGAGACGGCACCGAAGGTCTACCTGTAATCATAAAAAATGCCCGATTCCTCGGGCTATGTAGTTGCGGAGGCAGGACTCGAACATGCGACCTCCAGGTTATGAGCCTGGCGAGCTACCAACTGCTCCACTCCGCGATATATTTCTCTTAAGCGGCTGCAAAGGTACGACTATTTTTTGAATTAGCCAAATTTTTCCTTCATTTTTAACTAAAAACGCCTGTTTTTGAACATTTTGTACTGAAAAATTTGGTAGTTTGCGAAGTATTTCCTAATTTTGCACACGCTATCGGTGCTGTGCATTTTTATTTAAGGTATCGTTAAGCTGAGAATTATGTCTATATCGAAAACAAGACAGAAACTGGTTGACGTTGCTCGCCAGTTGTTTGCAAAGAACGGACTTGAAAACACGACGATGAACGATATTGCTCAGGCGTCGGGCAAGGGGCGTCGCACGCTTTATACCTATTTCAAGTCGAAGGAAGACATCTATTTTGCTGTGATTGAAAGCGAGTTGGAACGCCTGTCGGATCAGTTAGACGAGGTGGCAGCCAAGCGTATTCCACCCCAGGAGAAGATTATCGAACTGATCTATCTGCATCTGAGCATGATTCGTGAGACGGTGGTGCGCAACGGTAACCTGCGTGCGGAGTTCTTCCGTAACATCTGGATGGTCGAGAAGGTGCGCCGTAATTTCGACGATGCGGAGATTGAGCTGTTTCGCAAAGTGTTCCGCGAAGGCAAGGAGGACGGCGAGTTCGACATCGACAATGTGGATCTGGTGGCCGACATCACGCACTATTGTATCAAGGGCTTGGAGGTGCCGTACATCTATGGACGTATTGCCCATGGCATGAAGGAGGAAGATACCAAACCCCAGGTGGCTAAGATTGTGTATAGTGCCCTGGGTAAGAGGAAAATCTGACTTTGAACATTGAACATTAATTATTAAATATATAAGTATTATGGGATTATTAAGTGGTAAGACAGCGCTGATTACTGGTGCTGCACGCGGTATTGGAAAAGCTATCGCACTGAAGTATGCCTCTGAAGGCGCAAACATTGCATTCACCGACTTGGAGGTGAACCTGGAGACCGAGAAGGAAATCGCCGCACTGGGTGTGAAGGCTAAGAGCTACGCTTCGAATGCTGCCGACTTCGCTCAGACCGAGGAAGTGGTAGCTGCTGTGAAGGAAGAGTTTGGAAGCATTGACATTCTGGTGAATAATGCCGGTATCACAAAGGACGGCCTGATGCTGCGCATGACTGAGCAGCAGTGGGACGCTGTGATTGCCGTCAACCTGAAGTCGGCATTCAATTTCGTTCATGCCTGTGTGCCCATCATGATGCGTCAGCGTGGCGGAAGCATTATCAATATGGCCTCTGTGGTTGGTGTTCATGGTAACGCCGGACAGGCTAACTACGCCGCTTCGAAGGCTGGTCTGATCGCCCTCGCCAAGAGTATCGCTCAGGAGATGGGTCCGAAGGGTATCCGTGCCAATGCCATTGCTCCTGGTTTCATCGAGACGGCTATGACTGCTGCCCTGCCCGAGGAGGTTCGCAAGGAGTGGTGCAACAAGATTCCTCTGCGCCGTGGCGGTCAGGTGGAAGACATTGCCAACGTGGCTACCTTCCTGGCTTCTGATATGTCGAGCTATGTCAGCGGACAGGTCATCCAGGTCGACGGTGGTATGAACATGTAACCGGTATGAAAGATTCAGTATTAATATTAAGTGGTGGGGTAGACTCCACCACTTTATTATATGACGAGCAGGATCGCATTGCGCTGGCCATCTCGTTCGACTACGGCTCGAAGCACAATGCCCGCGAGATTCCCTTTGCCCGTCTGCATTGCCAGCGACTGGGCATCAAACATGTGGTGATTCCCCTGGACTTCATGACGAAATATTTCAAGAGTTCACTGCTCGAGGGCGGCGAGGAGATTCCCGAGGGCCACTATGCCGACGAGAACATGAAGTCGACGGTGGTACCCTTCCGCAATGGCATCATGCTGTCCATTGCCGTGGGTATTGCCGAGTCGAACGGATTGAAGTATGTGATGATGGCCAATCACGGTGGTGACCATACCATCTATCCTGACTGCCGTCCGGAGTTTGTCGACGCTTTCGACCAGGCAGCTGCGGCAGGCACCTATGTCAATGTGCACCTGCGCTCACCATATACGAACATCACGAAGGGTGACATAGCCCGTCGTGGCAAGGCGCTGGGCATCGACTATAGCGAGACGTGGTCGTGCTATAAGGGGGGGAAGCACCACTGCGGCCGTTGCGGCACGTGTGTGGAGCGTCGCGAGGCATTTGCCGATGCAGGCATCACGGATACTACGGTCTACGACGACGCACTGTAGTAGCTTTGCTCAGAGGTGCAGGGCATAGTCCTGCTTGATTTCGCTCATCACGAAGGTGCTCTCTACGGAGGCCACGTGTTCGATGGTACCCAGCTTGTTCAGCACAAACTCCTGATAGGCCTTCATATCGGCAGCATGCACCTTCAGCAGATAGTCATACGAACCCGAGGTGTTGTAACACTCAGTCACCTCGGGCAGTCGCAGGATGCGACGGGTGAAGGCGTTGGCTATCTCGTGGTTGATCTGGCTCAGCTTCACCTTGCAGAACACCTGCAGACTCAGATTTAACTTATCGGGATTGAGGATGGCTACATATTTTTTGATGTAGCCTTGTCGCTCCAGTCGTTTCTGACGTTCAAAGACGGGCGTCGGGGTCAGATGTACGGCCTCGGCGAGCTCTTTGGTGGTCAATTTCGCATTTTTTTGCAGCGTTTTCAGTATCTGCAGGTCGGTTTCGTCTAAAATTTCAGCCATATTTTAGTGTTTTATTCTGTTAGGGGGCTCTCAAAAGCCCATTCTTGGAATATTTTTCTTTCTGCGCTGCAAATTTAGTGATAATTTCTGAATTACGCAAGAAATTTGGTGGATATTTCTAAAGTCCGTACCTTTGCAGCGTCAAAAGTAAACAAATAGTATTAACAAATAAATTTTAAAAGGATAAGATTATGAGTACAAAGAATTACAAGTTTGAGACACTTCAACTCCATGTAGGCCAAGAACAGGCTGACCCCGCAACCGACGCCCGTGCGGTGCCCATTTATCAGACCACGTCATACGTGTTCCGTAACTCACAGCATGCTGCCGACCGCTTCGGTCTTCGCGATGCAGGTAATATCTATGGTCGTCTGACCAACTCTACTCAGGGTGTATTTGAGGATCGTGTGGCTGCCCTCGAGGGTGGTGTAGCCGGTCTGGCTGTAGCCTCTGGTGCTGCCGCTATTACCTACGCCCTGCAGAATATCGTGCAGAATGGCGACCACATCGTTGCTGCCGACAATCTCTATGGCGGTTCCTATAACCTGATCACCCACACGCTGGCTACGCAAGGCATCACCAATACCATTATTAATGTCAACGACCTCGAGGCCCTCGAAGCTGCCATCCAGCCCAACACTAAAGTGGTATATGCCGAGACTTTCGGCAACCCTAATTCCGACGTGCTCGACCTCGAAGGTGTGGCCGCTGTAGCCCACAAGCACGGCATCCCCTTCATCGTCGACAACACCTTCGGTACACCTTACCTGATTCGTCCGCTGGAGCACGGCGCTGATATCGTGGTTCACTCTGCCACCAAGTTCCTCGGTGGTCATGGTACTTCACTGGGTGGTGTTATCGTCGATGGCGGTAAGTTCGACTGGAAACAGAACGACAAGTTCCCCACACTCTCTAAGCCCGACCCATCTTATCACGGCATCGTCTTTGCCGATGCTGTTGGCGCTGCTGCTTACGTCACCCGCATTCGTGCCGTCATCCTGCGCGATACCGGCGCTGCCATCTCTCCCTTCAACGCCTTCATCCTCCTGCAGGGTGTCGAGACCTTGAGCCTGCGCGTGGAACGTCACGTGGAGAACGCCCTGAAGGTGGTCGATTTCCTCAGCAAGCATCCGAAGGTGGCTGCCGTACATCATCCTGCCCTCGAGAGCCACCACGACCACGCACTCTACAAGAAGTACTATCCCAATGGCGGTGCCTCTATCTTCACCTTCGAGGTGAAGGGCGGACAGGAAGAGGCCTGGCGTTTCATCGACGCCCTGCAGATCTTCTCGCTGCTGGCTAACGTGGCCGACGTGAAGAGTCTGGTGATCCATCCCTACACCACCACCCACTCACAACTGTCGCCCGAGGAACTCGCTGAGCAGCACATTACACCTGCTACTGTGCGCCTCTCTATCGGTACTGAGCACATCGATGACATCATCGACGACCTCGCTCAGGCACTCGATAAGATTTAACCATAGAAATCATTATAGACCACGAATTGCACGAATTACACGAATTTGCTGCGCACACACTGCAATATAATTCGTAAAATTCGTGTGATTCGTGTTCATTTAGAAAAAAAATAGTATCTTTGCACTCGTAAAACCGACATTATGAGGAATTATATCATAGCCGACAATCAGGAACTGACGCGCTTTGCGCTGGAGAGCCTGCTTAAAACTGACGAAGGCGCAACCGTCTACCGTGCCTTCGACCGAGCCGGACTTGTGGCGCTGCTCAAGGAACACGAGAGTGCTGTGGTGCTGGTCGATTACACCCTGTTCGACTTTGCCGACGAGGACCAGTTGCTCATCATTGCCGAACGCTTCAGCCTCTCCGACTGGATACTCATCAGCGACGACCTCACGCCGCAATTCATTCGCCGTGTGGTCTATTCCTCCCATCAGTTCAGCGTGGTGTTCAAGGACGGTCCGTTGAGCGAAGTCCGCGAGGCACTGAATGCCGTTAGTCGTCATACACGCTACCTCAGCCAGCGTGCCCTCGAGACCATCATTACCCAACAGCAGGAAGAGGAGAAGGCCGACAGCATTTTGACGCAGACTGAGACGGAAATCGTCAAGGCCATCGCCCAGGGTAAGACCACTAAGGAGATTGCTGCTGAACGTTTCTCCAGCATCCATACCGTCACCACCCACCGCAAAAACATCTTCCGCAAACTGGGCATCAACACAGCCCACGAAGCAGTGAAATACGCCCTCCGTGCGGGATTGATTGATCCTTCAGAATTCTACATCTAATGTCATTCTAAAAGCATGAAGATGATTGCCCATCACGCCCTTTAGTATAGTGAAGACCTTATCACCAGTGCAGTGGCTGGTGTAGAACTGAGTTTCGGGATATTTGGCTTTTAGCCTTTGAGCCAAAGCCGTCAGTTCTTCTTCCGTCTCTTGGCCGTCGAGTAAATGGAAACCTCCGACAACGGTATGAACAGGCCATGGACAAGCCGCCAGAATGTTCTCCAGACCGCTATGGGCACAGCCTGTAAACAACAGGCCATCGACATGCAAAGCCAACTCATGCCGGAAATCGTCGTGGATATAATCTACAACGGTGTTCTCTGACCGTTGGTCAGAGTGTGGTGTTGCAATCTGCACATAGAGATTCTGATTTCCTTTGGGCATCGGATGGTTCTGAGGGATATGAGCTATTACATGAATGTCCTCTGCTATCGCGCAGGTCTGATCTATCAGGACGAGTCTGCCATCGTCAATCTTTGGCCACTCTGCAGTAATGCTATGGAGATTCCCGCGCTTGGAAAAGAACCTGCCAGTCATAGCCTCTGGCGAGACGACAACCTTAGCCTGTTGATTATGTGCAACGAAATGCTGCAAGCCTCCTGCATGGTCGCTGTGGCCATGCGAGATAAACACATAGTCCACCGTACTGAGGTCGATACCCACCTTCTCGGCGTTGCGGATAAACACGTCACTCGCTCCTGTGTCCAGCAAGATGCGATGCTTATCCGTCTCCAATAGAATCGACAAGCCATGCTCCGTCTCAAGCTGGTCATTATTCGTTCGATTGTCTGATAATACCGTCCACTTCATTTCTACGCCGATTACTTTTTCTGTGCAAAGATACTCATTATTCCCCATTTTTTCGTATATTTGCCCCCAGTTTTTATGATAGTTTATGAATAAACGTTTAAATAATAAAGGACAAAATGAAGAAAAGGTTATTATTAATCATTGCCGTCATGGGCACAACCCTTGTCGCAATGGGACAGTTATCGATGGACGTCAACACGAAGAAGATGGGTGCTCCCATCCAGTCGACCATGTATGGTATCTTCTTCGAGGACATCAACTATGCCGCTGACGGAGGACTGTATGGTGAACTGGTGAAGAACCGCTCGTTCGAGTTTCCGCAGCACCTGATGGGCTGGCAGACCTTCGGATGTGTGGACGTGAAGGACGACGGACCCTTCCAACGCTGTCCTCACTATGTGGAGTTGAGTGCTCCTGACCATCGCGACCGTCGTACGGGCTTGACGAACGAAGGCTATTTCGGCATTGGCGTCAAGCAGGGTGAGAAGTACCGCTTCACCGTATGGGCCAAGGCTCCCAAGCAAAAGTCCGTCATCCGCATACAACTCATTGACGAAAGTTCGATGAACGAGCGTCAGGAGTTTGTTGAGGAAAAGCTGGAGATCAATTCGACACGATGGGAGAAATACACTGTCATGCTGAAGTCTCCGAAGACACTGAAACATGCCAAGCTGCGCATCTATCTGCAAGGCCCGAACAGTGTCTGCCTGGAACACATCTCGCTATTCCCCGCTGACACCTATAAGAACCGCGAGAACGGCATGCGCCACGATATGGCTCAGGCGCTGGAAGACCTGCACCCTGGCATCTTCCGCTTCCCTGGCGGATGCATCGTGGAGGGCAGCTCGCTCGACGAGCGCTATCAGTGGAAAAACTCGGTGGGTCCCGTCGAGAACCGTCCGCTGAACCATAACCGCTGGGAGTACACCTTCGACCACCGCTACTTCCCCGACTACTACCAGTCCTACGGACTCGGCTTCTTCGAGTTCTTCCAGCTGGCTGAGGACATCGGTGCCGAGCCCCTGCCCGTCATCTCGTGTGGACTGAGCTGCCAGTTCCAGAACCCTGACCCCACGAAGCCCGGCGTACATGTGGCACTCGACGACCTCGGGCCCTACATTCAGGATGCCCTCGACCTCGTGGAATTTGCCAATGGCGACGTCACCACCAAGTGGGGCAAGGTGCGTGCCGACATGGGCCACCCCGCACCCTTCAACCTGAAATTCCTGGCCGTAGGCAACGAGCAGTGGGACTACGATGAAGCACATGGCGGCTACGGTCCTGTGTTCACCGCTCGTCTGAAGAAGTTCAGCGATGCCCTGCGTGCCAAGTATCCCAACTTGAAACTTATCGGTACTACAGGTCCTAATAGCGAAGGCTGGGACTTCGACCTGCTTCAGCCGCGCATGAAGGAGCTGAAGGTAGACCTCTACGACGAGCACTACTATCGTGATGAGCAGTGGTTCCTCTCTCATGGTTTGCGCTACGACACGTACGACCGCAAGGGACCGAAAGTGTTTGCGGGCGAATATGCCTGTCATGGTAAGGGCAAGAAGTGGAACCACTACGAGGCTGCTATCCTCGAAGCTGCCCACATGACGGGTTTCGAGCGTAATGCCGACATCGTTCACATGTCTTCTCCCGCTCCGCTCTTTGCCCATGTCGACGGCTGGCAGTGGCGCCCCGATCAGATATGGTACGACCAGACGCAGATGTTCAAGACCGTCAGCTACTACGTGCAGCAACTCTATGCTACTAACAAAGGTACGAATGTATTGTCGCTGACCGCCAACAAACAGCCCGTGGCTAATCAGGAGGGACAGCACGGACTCTTCGCCTCAGCAGCCTTCGATAAGGATGCCGGCGAGGTCATTGTGAAGGTGGTGAACACCTCGAAGACCGAACAGCCCATCGCGCTGAACCTGAAAGACTTGGCAGGTGCTACGATTGCCCAGACCCTGACGCTGAGCCACCAGGGCATGGACGACGAGAACAGCATCCAGCACCCGGAGTTGATTACCCCCCAGCAGGGCACCATCGCCGTAGAGACCGGCAAGAAGCATTCGGTCATCAACGACCAGCTGCCTGCCATGTCGTTCCGCATCTACCGCATTAAAAAGTAAGAAAAGGGAAAAGACTTCGTAAAATAGAATTGTCAGGTGTCGCTTGACAGTTTCTATCTATTATCGTGGCAAAAGGAAGGGAGTTTCGGTAAGCCCACCATAGCTCTTGGCAGCAACCTGCAGTGCTTCTTCGGTAGTGTATTGCTCATACAGGGTGCAACGAGTCACAATGGTCTGCGGCGAACAGCGGTTTTCAATTACTCGTACCAATGCCCAACCCTTCATCTCGTCGGCAAATTCCTCATTCACTAATGCTAACTGTCCGTCCACTTCGGTCATTTCGCTCCTCGTCACATTACGCTTGTTAAAACGCACTCGTGGAAGAGGTCCTTCTATCTTCTGTTCCGCGGTATATAGCCACAGCTTCTCGTGGAAAATCCGTTCGCCAGCCTTGAGGCCGGTCATCAGAGCTGGTACTCCATCCACCTCGCCCAACTCCTGCTGCAATGTAGGCAACGTGCCGTCGCTCACAGGTATGCCCGGCATCAGGAACGACGCGTGTTCCATTTGCAGTCTTTCCACGTACACTACTGGCAAGCGGTTGGCCAACGATGTAAAATTCTGATAGGCATTGCCCCGCTCTGTGAACATCGTTTCACAGAACCTCAACATCTTCCACAGTTCCGTGGAGTGGCGCATCCGTTGCCGTTGCTTGAACTGTGGCAGCGTGTTGCTGCGCTTCTCCATCGATTCTGACACGCGGCCAATCACCTGTCCCTGACGCTTGTAGAATGTCATGCCACCAATGCGCATCTTCTTGGGAATCAGCAGTCCCATACCTGCAACTTGCTTCTTTTTCATTTTTTTTTCCTATGTTTATTATTTATATGATTTCTGTTACGTTATTCTCTCGCCTTAGCCTTACTGCACCTTTGAAGTTCCTTCGTAGTACCCTAAGTTGTTGTCCGCTACTTGTCCGTTACTTGTTCGATTATTCAGCGGACAAATAACGGCCCCATCTCGGACAAATACCGCACAGATATCGAACAAAAACAGGGACTACTCCCTTGCATCATAGGCGCAACTTCTAGACTACACCTTGCCATCTATGTCAAATTTTATACGAGCTCTTTACCGAATGGTGACAGGGCAAGCTTTGCCAGTCGGAAGTGCATCTTCCCGAAAGGTATGCCAATGATGGTAATGCAGAAAATGAGGCCGTATAA
>Ga0310696_10001848_pt1 | contig 29484 bp, 26 predicted proteins | sample AusTroGonzalo_MG_4_FD_203885 | JGI IMG/M metagenome (GOLD analysis project Ga0310696, IMG submission 203885) | Bovine rumen microbial communities from tropical cattle in Woodstock, Queensland, Australia - Gonzalo_02 (v2) (version 2) | ecosystem: Host-associated > Mammals > Digestive system >... | reverse complement strand
GTATCGTTCGCAGGCCCGCAGAAGGCCATGCAGAAAAAGTAGATTACAGCACCAGCCGCAGCTTCGATTCCGGTGAGAGACCGCATCGCAGCTTCAGCAGCGACCGTCCCCGCCGAGATGGCGAAGAGCGTCCCCGCAAGAGCGGCTATGGCAAGCCGTCCTTCGGCGGCAGCAGCAAACCCGGATTCAGAAGCGACAAGCCCGGTTACAGGAGTGACAAACCCGGCTACAAGAGTGACAGACCCGGATTCAAGAGTGACAAGCCCGGCTTCAAGAGCGACAGGCCCGGATTCAAGGGCGGCAAGCCCGGTGTCCGCAAGCCTTACGCCAAGCGCAGTCAGGCCGATGAAGGCATGAATGCCATGCTTTCCCGCAAACCCCAGGTGAACGGCCGCTACAGCGACGACGACACCGCCCCCACCGAGATCAAGGAGGTAGTGCGCCTGAACAAGTTCATCGCCAATTCCGGCGTATGCTCCCGCCGCGAAGCCGACACCCTCATCCAGAGCGGTGTGGTTACCGTGAACGGAGAAGTGGTCACCGAACTGGGGACCAAGGTGAACATCCTCCAGGACGACATCCGTTTCAACGGACAGCGCCTCAAGGGTGAAGAGAAGGTGTACATCGTGATGAACAAGCCCAAGGGCTATGTGACCACCGCCAGCGATCCTCACGCCGAGAAAACCGTGATGGACCTGCTCAAGGGCTGCCCTACCCGCGTATTCCCCGTGGGCCGTCTGGACAAGAACACCACCGGTGTGCTCATGTTCACCAACGACGGTGAGATGGCCGAGCGCCTTACCCACCCGTCCTACAACAAGAAGAAGATCTACCAGGTAGTGCTGGACGCTCCCCTCAAGGAGGAAGACCAGCAGAAGATCCTGGCCGGCATCGAGCTCAGTGACGGCGTGGTTGCCGCCGACGAACTGGAATACATTGACGCCCACGACCACCGTCAGCTGGGCATCGAGATCCACTCCGGCAAGAACCGCGTGGTGCGCCGCATCTTCGAATCCCTGGGTTATGACGTCAAAGCTCTGGACCGCGTTTACTTCGCCGGCCTCACCAAGAAAGGCCTCAAGAAGAGCGACTGGCGTTACCTCACCGAGGGAGAAGTGAACATCCTCAAGATGGGAGCATACGTATAATGGCACACAGAGCAGGATTTGTCAATATTATCGGCAACCCCAACGTGGGTAAATCCACGCTGATGAACGCCCTCGTTGGGGAAAAGCTTTCCATCGTCACCGCCAAGGCCCAGACCACGCGTCACCGCATCATGGGCATCGTAAGCGGCGAGGATTTCCAGATCGTGTACTCCGACACCCCCGGCATCCTCAAGCCAAACTACCGGCTGCAGGAAAACATGCTGGCCTTCGTGGACACCGCCATCGGCGACGCCGACATCATCCTCTACGTGACCGATACTGTAGAGAAGGGCGACAAGAACCAGGCTTACATCCAGAAGCTCCAGCACGTGGAATGCCCCGTGGTGGTGGTCATCAACAAGATTGACATCTCTCCCCAGGAAAAGGTGGTGGAACTCATGGGCTGGTGGAAGGAACAGCTTCCCAAAGCCCAGATTATCCCGGCATCGGCCCAGGAGAAATTCAACTTGGAAAGCATCCTGGAGACGGTTTCCTCCCTCTTGCCCGAGGCTCCGGCCTGGTTCGACAAGGACCAGTTCACCGACAAGAACCTGCGCTTCTTTGCCTCCGAGATTATCCGGGAGAAGATTTTCCTGAACTATTCAGAGGAAATCCCCTACTCCTGCCAGGTAGAGATCGAGGCCTTCCACGAAGGAGAGGACCGCTACGAGATTTCGGCCGTCATTTATGTGATGCGTGAATCCCAGAAGGGAATCATCATTGGCAAGGGTGGCGCCATGCTCAAGAAAGTGGGCACCCAGGCACGCCTGGAAATGGAAGATTTCTTCCAGAAGAAGGTATTTTTAAGTACATTTGTTAAAGTAGATCCCGACTGGCGCGAAAGCCGCAAGGAACTCCGCCGGTTCGGTTATGAATTCTAATTATGGCAGAAGATTGGGAAGACATCGAAGGACAGGAACAGGAAGAAGAGCTGAGTGAAGACGCTGCTGCTTCGGGGAAATTTGACAAACTCCTGGGCAGTGACGCCGGCAAGTACAAACTCTCCGGCATGTTCAAGGAATGGTATCTGGACTATGCGTCCTATACCATCCTGGACCGGGCCGTTCCCCATATCGTAGACGGTTTCAAGCCCGTCCAGCGCCGCGTGCTTCACACGATGGCCACCATGGACGACGGCCGCTACACCAAGGTGGCCAACATCGTGGGCCAGGCCATGCAGTACCATCCGCATGGAGACCAGTCCATCCTGGGCGCCCTGGTCACGCTGGGCCAGAAAGGCCTGCTCATCGACTGCCAGGGTAACTGGGGTAACATCCTCACCGGAGACTCCAACGCCGCGCCCCGTTACATCGAGGCCCGGCTGTCCAAGTTTGCCAAGGAGGTGGTCTTCGACCCCAAGGTTACTCCCTGGATGACATCCTACGACGGCCGTAACCAGGAACCCACCGAGTTGCCCGTGCGTTTCCCGCTGCTGCTGGCACAGGGAACCGAAGGCATTGCCGCCGGTCTCAGTTCCAAGATCCTGCCGCACAACTTCAACGAACTCATCGACGCCTCCGTGGCCATCCTCAAGGGAGAACCCTTCGAGCTGTTGCCCGACTTCCCTACCGGTGGCATCGCCGACTGCTCCAAGTACAACAAGGGCAAGCGCGGCGGTATGGTAAAGGTGCGCGCCCGCATCAACAAGGTGGACAAGAGCACCATCACCATCACAGAGATTCCTTACGGCAAAACGTCCCAGGCCATCATTGACAGCATCATCAAGGCCAAGGACAAGAAGAAGATCAATATCAAGAAGATCGATGACATGACTACCGACAAGGTAGAGATCATCATCCATCTTCCGGCCGATGTTTCCCCGGACAAGACCATCGACGCCCTGTACGCCTTCACCGAGTGCGAAACCAAGATTGCGCCCAATGCCTGTGTCATCCGAGACAACAAGCCGGTGTTCCTCACCGTGGACGAAATCCTGGAGTACGACACCTACCACACCCGCGACATCCTGCAGGCCCAGTTGGAGGTGAAGCTGGGAGAACTGGAGAACGACTGGCACTACAGCTCCCTGGAGCGCATCTTCTTCGAGAACCGCATCTACAAGGTCCTGGAACAGAACCAGAAAACCTGGGAAGAGCAGCTGGACGACATCTTCAAGCAGATGCTGCAGTACCAGGATCTCCTGCACCGTCCCATCATTATGGAGGACATCCTCAAGCTGGTCGAAAAACCGGTGCGCAAGATCTCCAAGTTCGACACCAAAGCGCTGGACGAGAAGATCTTTGCCCTGGAAGACCAGATGAAGGAAGTGAAGGACCACCTGGAGCACATCACCGAATTCACCATCGAGTGGTTCCGCAACCTCAAGAAGAAGTACGGCAAGCAGTGGCCCCGCCTCACCGAAATCTCCTCCCTGGAAACCATCACGGCTACCAAGGTGGTGTCCAACAACGCCAAGCTCTATGCCAACCTGGCCGAGGGCTTCGTGGGAATCGGCCTCAAGAAGGACGACGGCGGCGAGTTCATCGGAGACTGCTCGGACCTCTCGGAAATCATCGTCATCCGCAAGGACGGCAAGTACCGCGTGACCAAGGTGAGCGAAAAGGCCTTCTTCGGCAAGGACCTGCTCTATGCCGGGGTCTTCAACCGCAACGACGAGCGCACCATTTACAACGTGATTTACCGCGAAGGCAAGGGTCCCACCCACTATGCCAAGCGTTTCGCCATCACCTCCATCACCCGCGACAACGATTACGACATCACCACGGGCGCCCCGGATTCCAAGATTCTCTGGTTCACCGTGAACCATAACGGAGAAGCCGAGACCGTCAAGATTAACCTGAAACCCAAGAAGGGCCTCAAGAAACTCCAGATGGAGTGGGACTTCTCGGCCCTGGCCATCAAGGGACGTGCTTCCAGAGGTAATCTGGTAACCAAGAACCCCATCGCCAAGATCCAGCTCAAGTCCAAGGGTGTCACTACCCTGGAGGGCAAGGACATCTGGTACGACCCCGATATCCAGCGCCTGAACGAGGAAGGACGCGGACAACACCTGGGCAAGTTCGCCGGGCAGGACCGCGTACTGGTCATCTTTGCCGACGGCACCTACTACACCACCACCTACGACCTGGTGAACAAGTATCAGGGAGACGTAGTGCGCATCGAAAAATTGGATCCCGCACGTGTGTATACTGTCCTGTACTGGGACAACGCCGCCAAGGCCTACTACGTGAAGCGCTTCAGCTTTGTCGAGAGCAACAACAATCCCGTGCTCTTCATCGCCGATGCCCGCGGTTCCCGTCTGGTAGACATCTCCGCCGACCTTCACCCGCAGATCGTACTCACCTTCGGCGGTAAGCACGAACATCGCGAGGCCGAGATTGTGGACGCCGAGGAATTCATTGCCAAGAAGGGCCTCACCGCCAAGGGCAAGAAGTGTTCCCCGTACGAGGTCAAGGAAGTGGCCTTCGGCGAACCCCTGCACAAGCCCGAGGACGACCTGGAGCCCGAAGAGCCCACAGTAGCCGAAGGTTTGGAAGACGACGACGCCATCGACGTAGACCTGCAGGCCGATGCTCCCATCGAGCAGACCGGCCAGTCCACCGAACTCCTTTCCGGAGACCCTTCGTCCGAGGATCCCGTAGACCTGGGCGACTGGGAACCTACGCTTTTTTAATCGCCGTTCCCGGACGTTTGGAACGTCTCATTACGACCTCATGCAATCGGGAGAGTAAGAACCGCTTGCATGAGGTTTTTGCTTGCATTCTGAGGATTCAGGGAATCCGACAATGAGAGCGAACGGGGACTTACCTCGATTACAAACTTGAAGCCTGCCTGCTCCAGGGCCGGACGGTCTTCGATGCAGCCCGAAAGCAAGGCTACCGGAATGCCGTGGCTGTGCTGCAACACGCCCATGGGGACTTTCCCCATCAGGGTCTGGGCATCTGATTTTCCCTCACCGGTAATAATCAGGTTGGCGTCTTGGATGGCATCCTGGAAGCGGACCAGTTCCAGCACACGATCGATGCCGCTGCAAATTCGCGCCCCGAAGCAGGCCATCAGGGCACCGGCCAGGCCTCCCGCGGCACCGGCGCCGGGCAGGTTAGAGACATCTGCTCCGGTAGCTTTCTGTAACGCCGCGGCTTGCTTCCGCATGTTCGATTCCAAGATTTCGACCTCTTCCGGCGTGGCTCCCTTTTGCGGAGCAAAGACGCGGGCTGCGCCCCGAGGACCCACGAAGGGAGCGTCTACATCGCAAAGGAGTTCAAAGGAGGCTGCCTGCAGGGCTTCGATTCCCTTCAGGGCCAGCATTCCAGCGCCGCCTTCACAAGTGGCGGTTCCGCCCAGTCCTATAATATAATGTCTGGCTCCATTTTCATAAGCGGCCAGCAGCAGTTCTCCAAGGCCCTGGCTGGAGGCGGTCAACGGGTTCCGTTCCTGCGGCTTCAGGAGGGAAAGCCCCACGGCCTGGGCCACTTCCACGATGGCGGTTTCGCCCGCGATGGCATACCGGGCCCGGACCAGCCGGCCCAGCGGGTCGTGAACGCTGGCCGTTACAATCCTGGCATCGAGGGCCTCGGCAAGGATGTCCAACGTACCCTCTCCGCCGTCGGCCAGGGGTAATTCAACAACCTGGGCCTGCGGCCAGCGCTGCTTTACAGCCGTGGCTATGGCCGCCGCCACTTGCCGTGACGACATGCACTCTTTGAACGAATCCGGGGCGATAACAATCTTCATGGGGTACTAAGTAAAGCATAAATCGGCTAAAACACAACAAAAGACGGCTAAAACAACACTTATTTTTAGCCGGTACTTGACTATCAGAAGCCGATGTTATAGGTTTGGGGTATGAGAACATACCTGAAGGAGCGAAAAAGATACCAGACTTGGAAGAACGGGTACTACCATCTGAGCTCGGACGGATGGCAGGGAGGCAAAATTTTTCACAATGACGGGCAGTTTTCCCATGGCATGCTGGTGATGGGACTGCTCACCCTGCGTTTCAAGATCGTCATCTACGACTTTACGCTCATGGACAATCACGTTCACATATTAATGAGCGGGACAGGAAACGAGTGTTGCCGCGCCTTTGACTATTTCAAGATGAAAATGTCGTCCCGACTGGTAAAAGACGGATTCCCACCTCTTCCACATAACTACGGTTTTAAACTCACTCCCGTATTAAACGAAGAGCAGATGCGCATCAATTTCCTCTATATAGACAGGAACGCGTTGGAAAGGGGGCTCTGTGTCCCTGGCGGTTATCCCTGGGGTTGTGCATATCTGCATTGTGGGCAGGTTGGTCACTATCTCCATGGAGTACCGGCCGCATCGCTGAGCAAGCATAGACTGGAACTGATGGCAGGAACCCGGACTCCCATTCCACCCGGATGGGAATTCCATCCGCAACTGGGACTGCTTCCGGCCAGCTTCGTGAACAACCGCCTGTTCGAACGCCTGTTTCCCAATCCCAAGGACTATCAGACACGCCTGGTCAAAGATTATGAAGCCTTCGTTAAAATAGGAAGAAGTCTGAATGAAAGCCTCAACTTTTCCCCAAAAGAAGAACGGGATATCGCCGAACAGTTGGCACGTACGCTATATCCGGGGAAAACGATTGCTTGTCTGTCCCACGAAGAAAAGGGCAAACTGTGTGTACAACTTGAACGTCGCTTTGGCTTTACCCCATCCCGCATAGCTGAAACTGTTTCCATAACAGAGCACCTGGTGAAACAGTTCCTTTCCTCGAAAGACTACGGAAAAAGGTGACTGGAACATGGCGTAACCACATTTGGTGCAAAAAGTTGTTACGCCATAACCCGCGGGGTCTGGCGTAACGAGAAAAAAGGCGATATTTCGTTATGGGATGTTCCTGTTCAATTTGGCCCTGACGGTGTAGTAGGTTTGGCGGGAGCCGAAGCCGGATTCGGAGGCGATTTCGGCAATGGAAGCCTTTGGATGGGCTTCACGGTACTTGTCGGCATAGTTAAGCCGCAGGGTGTTCACATAGGTAAAGAAGCCGCCGAACTCCGTACTAAAGACCTTTGCGACGTATGTGCGGGACGTACCACAGCGAGTGGCAACGTCCTGCAGGGTGAGGTGCGATTCCAGGAAGGCTTCTTCCTGTTCCACCACACGCCGGATGGCCGATGCCAGGGCCTTTGATTTGGAAACGGAAAGTGCAGGGGCTGGCTGCGCCGCTTCTTCCTGCTCTGCATCCGGATCACGATGCCGGTGAGGGCGCAAGGAAACAATCAGTACCCCCACAGAGAGCACACTTAACAGCAGTTGCAAAACGGCCATCGTAACCGGGCTGTCACACAGGGCGTTGATCCAAAGCAGGACCATGGTGACGGTGATCAGAATGGACATTCGATGGGCAAAACGCACCGGGAAGTCCTGCGGGTTGGAGTAATCTTCTACATCTATTCTCCGGGTCCAGCGCACAACGACAAAAATGGACAGCATACAGAGCACCGTCATCAAAACACCCAGCCCGTAAATGATGGAATAACCCAGAACGAGGCTGTTCACTGCACCCTGGCCGAAGAGGGAAATGACCGGGCCGGAGAGAAGGGCGATCAAGGCCAGCAAGCCCCCCAATATGGTGGGGCGACGCCATTTACGCCAATGCATGACAGTGCCGAAGTAGGAGAAGAACAGAATGGACAGGAAATAGAGGTCGGCGGGCAGGAAGTAGGCCTTGACCAAGAGCCAACCGCCCAACGTGTCTGGCCACACGATATACGGAATCAGGAATACGGCAGTCAGATAAGTGATAGTGGTCGCCTTTCTACCCGGATAATAGTAATCGGGATGACGGTCGTAGGGCCGGCACATATGGAACCATCGCACAGCCGAGATAACCAAAGCGGTAACCACGTAGGTGGTTGCCGCAACGACGTAGAAAAGCTGCTCCTCGGTAATCATTGGTGCAAAGATAGCACTTTTTGAACGAGCTTTACACTTCTGGACGATACTTGACACCGATTTGTACGCGTTTGGACAATTGTGTACTCCTGCCTGCCGTATCTTTGCGCGCATTTTTAAACAAAGAAAAACAATGAGTAAACAAGAGTATGAATCTCCGGTAATCGAATGCATCACAGTGGAAACAAACGGAATCGTTTGCCAGTCCCAATTCAGCGAAGATGAAGGTGATGTCGGTTAAGCACTTGACAAACTACTTGGAAAAACTTCAATAAACGGGACACTGGGGCATACCGCCCCGGTGTCTTCGTTTTATACCCTTGCAATTCCGCAGGAGGAAATGTATCTTTGTGAAAATTGAAGAATTATGAAACGACTTATCCTTATCATGGCCTGCCTGCTGGCTGCGTGGGCGGCCGGGGCCCAGTCCTACAAGACCGTAAACGATATCCCCTATAGCCAGGCCGATGCCTATGCAAAGGAGCGCTGCAAGCTGGACGTATATTACCCCACGGAGCAGAAGGATTGCCCGGTAGTGGTATGGTTCCACGGCGGCGGACTCACCGGCGGCAACAAGTTCATTCCGGCCGAGTTGCAGAACAGCGGGCTGGTGGTGGTGGCCGTGAATTATCGCCTGATGCCCAAGGCCAGCATCGATCAGTGCATCGACGACGCTGCGGCGGCCGTGGCCTGGACCTTCGGGAACATCGGCCAGTATAATGGATCGGCCGAGAAGATCTTCGTCTCCGGACATTCGGCCGGCGGGTACCTCACCGACATGATTGGCCTGGACAAGCACTGGTTGGCCAAGTACGGCGTGGATGCCGACAAAATCAAGGGCCTGGTGCCCTACAGCGGCCAGGTTATCACGCATTTCGCCCTTCGCGAGCGTCGCGGAATGACCCCTACCCAGCCGCTCATCGACGAGTACGCGCCCCTCTACCACATCCGTCCCGACGCTCCGCCCATCGTGATCATTTCGGCCGACCGCGAGCAGGAACTCTACGGCCGCTACGAGGAAACCGCCTACTTCTGGCGTATGCTCAAACTCGTGGGGCACAAGGATGTAACGATCTATGAACTGGACGGTTACAATCACGGCGACATGGCCGTTCCCGCCCACGCTATCCTCAAAAAGAATATCAAGCGCCTATGCTCATCGCATTAACCGGCTACATGGGCAGCGGCAAAAGCACCGTGGGTGCGCTGGTTGCCGACGCCCTGGGCTGTCCCTTCCTGGACCTGGACCAAATCATCGAGAAAAAGGCCGGCCGCAGCATCCCCGAAATCTTCGAGGCCGAGGGTGAAAGCGGCTTCCGTCGACTGGAAAAACAGGCCCTGGAAAAGACGGTTGCCAAGTATGCCGAGTCCACGGCTGTCCTTTCGCTGGGCGGCGGCACGGTGACCGTTCCGGGAGCGGTGTCCCTGCTGCAGGAGAAGACGCTGTGCATCTATTTGCAGGCCGATGTCCCCACGCTCCAGGCCCGCCTGGAAGGGCAGACGGCCGGCCGGCCCCTGGCCGATGAAAACTTCGCCGCACGCCTGGCCGAAAGGGAACCCCTGTACCAGGCGGCAGCGCACGTCACCATCGGCACCGAGGGTCTTACCCCCGAGGAAATCACCGACGAGATTATCATCTCCTGTTTGTAAATCTGCTTTGGATTGCCTATCTTTGTAAGGATATGGCTACAAGCAGACAATGGATTGTAAAGGCAACGGCCGACGCCGAAAAAGCGTCGCGCCTGGCCACGGAACTGGGCATCGACCGGGTCCTGGCAGACCTTTTGGTCCAGCGTGGCGTAGAAACCTTCGAACAGGCCCGCTCCTTCTTCCGGCCCCGTCTGGAAGACCTGCACGACCCTTTCCTCATGAAGGATATGGACAAGGCCGTGGAGCGTGTGCACCAGGCCATCGTGGGCAGCCAGAAAATCCTGGTTTACGGAGACTATGACGTAGACGGCACCACCGCCGTGGCGCAGGTGTACTCCTTCCTGAAACAGTTCACCTCCAAGGTTTCCTTCTACATCCCCGACCGCTATGACGAGGGCTACGGCCTGTCGTACAAGGCCCTGGATTGGGCGGCCGACAACGGCATCAACCTGGTCATCACCCTGGACTGCGGCATCAAGGCCATCGAGAAAGTGGAGTATGCCCGGGGCAAGGGCATCGACGTCATCATCTGCGACCATCACCTGCCCGAGGACCATCTGCCCGCCGCCGTGGCGGTGCTGGACCCCAAGCGGGAGGACTGCCACTATCCCTTCGACGACCTCTGCGGTTGCGGCGTGGGCTTCAAGCTGGCCCAGGGTTATGTGCAGAAGTACGGCCTGGACAAGGCCCTGCTGGATCCGCTCCTGGACCTCCAGGTGGTGTCCATCGCATCGGACCTGGTTTCCATGACCGGCGAAAACCGCATCCTGGCCCACTTCGGCCTCAAGCGCCTGAACGAGAATCCGCGCAAGGGGCTGCTGGCCATGATCAACCTCTCTAAGTTGGAGCCCGGCCACATTGGCATCGACGATATCGTCTTCAAGATTGGTCCGCGCATCAATGCCGCGGGACGTATGGAAAGCGGCCGCCTGGCCGTGGAACTGCTCACCGCCACCGACGACCGCACGGCCTTCCACATTGGCGAACAGATCAACGACAATAACAACGAGCGCAAATCCATCGACCGGGAAATCACCCAGGAAGCGCTGGAGATGGTTACGGACGGCAAGGCTCTGGCTACGGAGAATGTAACCATCGTATACAACCCCACCTGGAACAAGGGTGTGGTGGGTATCGTGGCTTCCCGTCTGGTAGAAGCCTATTACAAGCCCACCGTGGTGCTCACCAGGAGCAACGGCTTCGTTACCGGCAGCGCCCGCAGTGTGCAGGGCTTCGACCTGTATGCTTCCATCGAGAGCTGCGCAGACCTCCTGGAGAACTTCGGCGGCCACATGTACGCGGCCGGCCTCACCATGAAGGAGGAGAACGTAGAGGAATTCTGCCGCCGCATGGATTCCTTCGTGGCCCACAACATCACCCGCGAGGAACTTACGCCCATCGTGGAGATTGACGCCCGCCTGGACTTCTCCCAGATTACCCCCAAGTTCACGCGCATCTTAAAGCAGTTCCAGCCCTTCGGCCCCGGCAACAACAACCCTGTCTTCATGACCGAGGACGTGTACGACGCCGGCAACGGCCGCAAAGTGGGCGCCGGCGGGGTGCACCTCAAGCTGGACCTGATGCAGGAAAGCCAGCCGTACCGGCAAATCGCCGCCATCGGCTTCAATATGGCCGATTACTTCGATTACATCAAGGCCGGCAACCCCATCGATGCCTGCTATTCCATTGTGGAGAATTTCTACCGGGGATCTTCTACCATCCAGCTCCGGCTCAAGGACATCCGCGAGCGGGACGAATTTATCTAGGAACACCCCATAACGAAATATCGCCTTTTTTCTCGTTACGCCAAACCCCACGGGTTATGGCGTAACAACTTTTTGCGCCAAATGTGGTTACGCCGTGTTCCTGTGACGATTTCGTAGGGGCGCACTTTATTTTAGCCCATGATCCACTTCCCCACTTTGGGGATGCGGCGAAGGGCCACGGCAATGAGGCCGACAATCACGAAGGAAATAAGGGCAGTGCCCAGGATTTCGACAGGGGTAGTCCAGACCGGGCCCAGGAGGCCGTCGGCACCCACTCCAAGCCATCCACGAATCCAGGCCGATACCGTCCCCAGCACCAGCATATGTATCAGGTACATGCCGTAACCGGATTCGGAAAGGGGTTTGATGATGAACTTGTAAAAACCTGAAACTGCCGTTCCGGAGGCACTCTCTCCTTCGCTCGCAAAAAAGAAGGCCGATGCTTCCGAAGGAGAGAGTGCCTTCGGAACGAAAGAAGACCGGAACACCAGCACCAACCCCAAAGTTGTCATGGCAACTGGCAGGCCGCAGAAAGCGATGGCGCATTCCCAGGAGACGGCGAGTTCCACGGAACCTTCTACCGGGAAGGAACCGGAGGCAACGATGCGCTGCAGGAAGCCGAAGCACTGCAGGATGAAGCCGAACAGGAACAGGGTCCAGCCCAGGGCTTTGACCAGGCGGCCGGCGGGAACAAAGCGCTTCACGAAGACGCCCAGCAGGAGATAACCCACAAAGCCGCTCACATAGTAGAACAGGCCGAAGGGGTTCCAGGAGGCTTCTCCCCAGAGCGGAAAGAGGGCCGGGGCGGGCAGGCCGTCCTTGGCATAGATCATCGGAGCCATGCCGCCGGCATATTCGCGCACGAAGGGAATGCAGAGCGTGAGGGCCCAGATGCCCAGATAGATTCCCAGTTCCTTGCGGGAAACTTTTTCCAGCCAGGGCGAGAGCAGGGGCATAATCAGGTACAGGCCCAGGAGCATATACACAAACCAGAGGTGTCCGGCGGCGTAGTTGAAGTTGAACAGCAGGCCCTTGATATTGGCGACAGGATGCCCCCAGACCAAGGCATAGACCAGGGTCCAGATTACCATCGGCACAACGATGCGGATGGCCCGGCGGCGGAAGAACTCGCCGGTGGGATAGCGCAGGGGCAGCTGCAGATAGCCCGAGGCGAGCACGAACAGCGGCACGCAGCAGCGGGCGATGCCCTCGAACAGAGACACCCAGAAGGCATCGGCCGACGTGAGTACCAAGGTGCCGTCTCCTCCCAGATAGAAGGGCTCGGTGGAATGCACCGTCATCACAAGGAAACATGCGGTCACGCGCAGGAAGTCCAACCAGATTTCTCTTTTCATAGGATATAACTTACTTCTTTAAAATGATAGTAGCGGCGCTCCCCCGCCACATCCAGGATGCACAGGCGGCCGTCGGCCTCAACGCCCTGGATGACTCCTTCGAACTCTTCTTCCCTGAGGACGTCATAGTAATGCGCCCACTCCCCTTTCCGGAACAGTTCTGCGGAATAAGCGGTAAAGAGTTGCTGGCGGGAAGCCTCATCGAACAGTTGCGGCAGCAGTTCTTCGAAAAAGCCCAGGAACTGCTTCAGGCACAGTTCTACGTTATAATCTTTGTCCGTGCACAGGGCCAGCGAAGTGGCATTGGCCAGTTGCGGGAATTCCCTTTGATTGATATTGATGCCGATGCCCAGCACGGAAGCTGCCAGGCCTTCGGAGGCCAGCTGGTTCTCGATGAGGATGCCGCAGATCTTGTGCTTTCCCACGTAGACGTCGTTGGGCCACTTGACGCGGCAAAGTACGCCGAAGGAGCGCAGGAACAGGGCCACCGCCTGTGAGCAAAGGTAGTTGAGCCACACGGCGTGGGAGGCCGACAAGGCCGGCAGCGCTTCGGGGCCGTATTTCAGGACGATGGAGAAGGTGAGGTTCTGCCCCGGACGGGTGAACCAGGTATTCCCCCGCTGTCCCCGGCCGGCAGTCTGCTCGCGGGCGGCCAGGACGGTGCCCGAAGGCAGTTCCGGCAAGCGGCGGAAGGCTTCGGAGTTGGTGGAATCGATGGTATTATACCAAGTTACTTTCATAAAATAGATCCTTCGTCGCTTCGCTCCTCAGGATGACAATTAAGACTCTTCTTCGGGCTCGTTGAAGGGTTCCAGGAAGGGATTGTACATCCCTTCGCGGGCAATGGTGGTGGGCTGGCCGTGACCGGGAATCACGTCGGTTTCCCCGGGCAGGTTAAGCAGGCGATCCTTGATGGAGGCCATGAGCTGGTCATAGTCTCCTCCCGTAAGGTCTGTGCGGCCGATGCTGCCGGCAAAGAGGGTGTCCCCGCTGAGCAGCACCGCATTTTCCTGTGACCAGTAGCACACGCCGCCGGGCGTATGTCCCGGAGTGTAAATCACCTTCCAGCTTACGCCGCCGGTGGTGACTTCGTCGCCGTCGTTCACGTCCACCGTGGGGAAATTGTGGCACAGGAAACTCATACACTGCATGCCGCGGAAGGCGCTGGCACCGTCGGCCAGAATCCCTTTATCGGCCGGATGCATGTACACCGGAACCTGGAACTTGGCCAGCAGGCGCTCCACGCCCCAGACGTGGTCGAAGTGCCCGTGGGTGAGCAGGATGGCGTCGGGCGTGAGGCCCTCCCGGGACAGGTAATCCAGGAGCTCCCGCTCCCCATCGTCGGAGGACATTCCGGGGTCTGTGACCGTGCAGAAACGGCTGCCATCGGCCCAAAGGACCACGCAATTGGTGCCCAGCGGATTGAACTGAAAAATACGGGTATGAAGCATACGTGTTAGTCTCTAGCGATTGCAAATTTACGAAACTTTTGCCAACTTTGTAGAATAAAGACCACGTCTAATCCATGCACATCGGAATCGCCGGAAATATCGGGAGCGGGAAGACCACGCTCACCACTCTGCTGGCCCGCCACTACGGCTGGACGCCCAAGTTCGAGTCAGTGACATACAACCCGTATCTGGCCGATTATTACAAGGATATCAAGCGCTGGTCCTTCGCCCTGGAGATGTACTTCCTGCAGCAGCGTCTGCACGACGTCCTGGAAATTTCCAAGTCCAAGGAGGTCATCATCCAGGACCGCACCCTCCTGGAAGGCGTGCATATCTTCGTGGCCAACAACTACGCCCAGGGCAATCTCTCCGAAAGGGATTACAACACCTACATGGACACGTTCAACGTGATGATGGAAGTGGTCAAGGAACCGGATCTTATGATTTATCTGCGTTCCAGCATCGAGCATCTGGTGGCCCAGATCCAGAAACGCGGCCGGGACTACGAGCAATCCATCTCCATCGAATACCTGAGCGGCCTCAACCAGCGTTACGAGGAATGGATCGCCGGGTACAAGGGCCGGCTCATCGAGATAGACGCCAACAATCTGGACTTCCTGAACAGGCCCGAAGACTTTGCCCAGATCACAGACAGGATTGACGCAGAACTTTACGGATTATTTTAAACACCTTATATTATGCATATCGCTATCGCCGGTAACATCGGGAGCGGCAAGACGACCCTCACCAAGATGCTCGCAGCGCACTATGGCTGGACGCCCAAATTCGAGTCGGTAGACTTCAACCCCTACTTGGCCGATTTCTACGAAGATATGGAGCGCTGGTCGTTCAACCTCCAGATCTACTTCCTGAACAAACGCTTCCAGGACGTGGTGGAAATCTCCAAGCACCAGGAGGTCATCATCCAGGACCGCACCATCTACGAGGACGCCCGCATCTTCGCCCCCAACCTGCACGCCATGGGGCTCATGTCCACCCGCGATTTCGAGAACTACAGCGATCTCTTCGACCTCATGATGTCGCTGGTGAACCCGCCGGACCTGCTCATCTACCTGCGGTCCAGCATCCCCAACCTCATTGCCCAGATCCAGAAGCGCGGCCGTGAGTACGAGCGTTCCATCCGCATCGACTACATCACCGGCCTCAACCAGCGCTACGAAGACTGGATCAAGGACTACAAGGCCCGTCTGCTCATCATCGACGTAGACAACATCAAGTTCGAGAACCGTCCCGAAGACTTCCAGAGCATCACCGACAAGATTGACGCCGAACTCTACGGCCTCTTCCCCTCGGCGTAAATGTTTACCCTTCGAAACGCCACGATGGAAGACCTTCCCGCCATCATGGACGTACTGGAGGCGGGGAGGGGCATTATGCTTGCCTCGGGGAATCCAAACCAGTGGGCGGCGGGCTATCCCACACGGGGTATGGTGCTCTCCGACATATCCCACGGCTATGGCAAAGTAATGGAAACGGAAGGCAGGGTGGCGGCCTATTTTGCCTGCATTCCCTCTCCCGATCCAACTTATGCCATCATTGAAAACGGAGCATGGGTAGATGACGAAAAACCCTATTACGTGGTGCACCGCATTGCCAGCTACCCGGAAGTACACGGGGTATTCCAGGCCATGATGACCTATTTGGATGGAATCACAGACAATGTCCGCATAGACACGCATCGGGATAATCACATCATGCAGCACAATCTGGCCAAATACGGTTTCCAGTATTGCGGGACTATCTACATTGCCTCCGGAGCCGAGCGTCTGGCTTATCAACGTCTTCTATAAGATCCTTTTAGCCATTGATCGGCCGAGATACAAAAATCGGCTAAATCTTCGTATCTTTGCAGTCTATGGCAGAGAAGGAGTTTATCCAGATACGGGGAGCGCGGGCGAACAACCTGCAGAACATTGACGTGGACATTCCCCGCGGGGAATTCGTGGTGGTGACGGGTCTGAGCGGAAGCGGCAAGAGTTCCCTGGCTTTCGACACCATTTATGCCGAAGGTCAGCGCCGGTATATGGATACCCTTTCCACCTATGCCAAGCATTTCATGGGCATCCTGGAGAAGCCCCAGGTAGAGGAAATCACCGGTCTGAGCCCCATCATCGCCATCGAGCAGAAGACCACCGGCAACAATCCGCGAAGCACGGTGGGCACCATCACGGAAATCTACGACTTCCTGCGCCTTTTGTACGCCAAGGGTTCCCGGGCCTTTTCCCCGGAAACGGGCAAGGAGATGGTGCGCTATACCGACGAACAGATCGTAGACCTGATCCTAACCCAATATGCTGGCCGCAAGTGTTACCTGCTGGCACCGCTGGTGCGGGGCCGAAAAGGCCACTACCGCGAGCTCTTCGACCAGTTGCGTAAGCGTGGCTACACGCAGGTGCGCATTGACGGGGATATCCTGGAACTGCAGGAAGTACAGGCCCTGGACCGCTACAAGCCCCATTTCATCGAACTGGTGGTAGACAAGCTGAAGCCCGAGGCCGGCGACGACCGCCGCATCCGCGAGTCGGTGGGCCGTGCTATCGGCGTGGGGAAAGGCTCGGTAGCCGTGCTGGATGCCCAGGACGGCAGCCTGCGCCACTACTCCAAGCACCTGGTAGACCCCGAGAGCGGCCTTTCCCTGCAGGAGCCCCAGCCGCACAGCTTCTCCTTCAACTCTCCGCAGGGCTACTGCCCGCACTGCAAGGGACTGGGCACCATCGTGGATGTGAACATCGACACCATTATCCCGGACCGCAGCAAGAGTGTGGCCGACGGTGCCATCGTCCCGCTGGGCCGGGTGCGTGAGAACCGCAAGTTCGACATTATCCGCGCCATCGCACGCAAATACAACTTCAGCCTCTACGATCCCGTGGAGGCCCTGCCCGACGAAGCCGTGAGCCTGCTGGTGTACGGGTCCGAGGACCTGTTCCGCGTGGGCGAAGGCAGCCTTTCCGAGATGGAAAGCTGGGGCGGCGTCATCGAGAATATCGAAGATACCATTACCTGTCCGGTGTGCGGCGGCACGCGCCTGAACAAGGACGCGCTGTGCTTCCGCATCGACGGCAAGACCATTCCCGAGGTGGCGGCCATGGAAATGACCGAGCTGCGCGCCTGGCTGGATGCCATCCCCGCCGGCTTCAACCAGCGGGAGAAGAACGTGGCCCGGGACATCCTCAAGGAGCTGCGGGAGCGCGTTCAGTTCATGCTGGATGTCGGCCTGGACTACTTGTCGCTGGACCGCCCCACCGGCTCGCTGTCGGGCGGCGAAAGCCAGCGCATCCGCCTGGCCACGCAAATCGGCTCCAAGCTGGTGAACGTGCTTTACATCCTGGACGAGCCTTCCATCGGCCTGCACCAGAAGGACAACCGCAAGCTCATCGCTTCCCTGAAGGCGTTACGGGACGAAGGCAACTCCGTGATGGTGGTGGAGCACGACGCCGAGACCATGCTCAGCGCCGACTGGCTGGTGGACGTGGGCCCCGGCGCCGGCGAGAACGGCGGCCGCATCTGCCTGAACGGTCCCCTGAAGGACCTGCTGGCCGGGAAGGGCGGCAACTCCCTTACCCTGGACTACCTGCGCGGAAAGCGGCGTATCGAAGTGCCGGAAGAACGTCGGCCCGGGAACGGTCGCTTCCTCACCCTGCGCAGTGCCACGGGGAACAACCTTAAAAATGTGGACGTGAGTTTCCCGCTGGGCTGCCTCATCGGCGTGGCGGGTCTGTCCGGATCCGGCAAGAGTTCGCTGGTGAACGAGACGCTCATGCCCATCCTGAAACAGAAATTCTACCGCTCCAAGGAAAGACCGCTGCCTTACACGGGCATCGAAGGGGTGGAATACCTGGATAAGCTCATCGAGATCGATCAGAGCCCCATCGGCCGCACGCCCCGCTCCAATCCCGCCACCTTTACCGCGGTGTTCAACGACATCCGCCAGCTCTTCGAGGAAACGCCGGATGCCAAGGTGCGCGGCTATAAGGCGGGCCGATTCTCCTTCAACGTCCCCGGCGGACGCTGCGAGGAATGCAAGGGCGCGGGGATCAAAGTGATTGAGATGAACTTCCTGCCTTCCGTGCATGTAGCCTGCGAGGTCTGCGGCGGCAAGCGCTACAAGGAAGACACCCTGGCGGTACGGTACAAGGGCAAGAACATCAACGACGTGCTGGAGATGCCCATCTCCGAGGCCTATGAATTCTTCAAGCCCGTGCCTCGCATCGCCGCCAAACTGAAGGCCCTGGTCGACGTGGGCCTGGGATACATCCATTTAGGGCAAAGCGCCGTTACCTTGAGCGGCGGCGAGAGCCAGCGCATGAAACTGGCGGCCGAACTGTCCCGCCCCTCCACGGGCAAGACCCTGTACATCCTGGACGAACCCACCACCGGCCTGCATTTCGAAGATATCAAAGTGCTGATGGGCGTGCTGCAGCGGTTGGTCGATGCCGGAAATACTGTAATTGTAATCGAGCACAATCTGGACGTGCTCAAGAGCGTGGACTATCTCTTTGACATGGGCCCTGCCGGCGGCCGCAAGGGTGGCCGTATCGTGGCCCAGGGCACACCGGAGCAGTTGGCCCAAGACCCCGACTCCGTTACCGGTCCTTTCCTGAAAGAGGTTCTGTAGTTCCTTCCGGAACCATCATTTTGGCAACGAACTCTTTGGGCGACATGAGTTTTATATGCTCGTTTTTGCCCTGATATTTTTTGCGAAAATCCAGGTCTGACGTGACGATTATGTCGCAACAACTGTCTTCGGCCCTGTAATACTGGCAGTCATCCTCAAAGTCCCCGTTGTATTCCCGGCAAGCGGAACGAATGTCGAAGGTGCTGATTGGTTCGACATTGATTATGTCACAGCACTTTTGAACCGATGCCAGAAATACATCTGTTCTCCCGGCCTTTTCGGCAACGTAGGCTGCGTCTACAAGGCTTTGCGTAGTGATCACAGCCTCCATTTTCTGGTCACGGACCGCTTGAAATATGATTTGGGAATACGCTGCATTGGGACGGCCCTCCTGCAGGACATCCATGAGCACGTTTGTATCCAGAAAGGCTTTAATCTTCATCGCTCATTTCCCCCCAGATATGAGCCAGACGGGGATCTGCCTCCAGTTCCTTTTTTGACGGGCACCAGCCCTTCCCGATGCAAGCCATGCTCAGGATTTCATCCGATACTTTGTAACCTGGAGCCAGCTTGGGCCACTCCGGTTCCACGGCGCGTTCCAGCGTCTTTTCTACAAAAGCATTGAAGGACATGTGAGCGGCCTTCGCCTGTCGTTTGGCCCGAGACATCAGATCTGGACTTAACCTGATGAGAGCGCTTTCCCTTACAGTCTCCATGATGATATCATTTTTTGCAAATATATATCATTTTGGAGATAAAACCAAATCACAACCCCCACTCGGCGCGGAGACGGTCCATCAGGTGCATGATGTAGAGAATCTCGGCGTGCGGCATCTGCGGGGCCTCCAGGGCGCCGGCCTCAATGGCGTCCCGGCAGGCGCGGAACTGGTATTCGAAGCCGGTGATTTCCGGGGGCATTTCCACCACGCGCTCCACGATGTGCCGTTTGCGGCAGACGCTGATCTTGGAAGGATGGATGAGGTCGTCGAACACCAGGTAGCCGGTGGTTCCGGCTATTACGGCCTCGTTGCCGCCCTGGCACCAGGCCGATGCCTGCAGGGAGGCCAGGGTACCATCGGCCAGAATCATGGTGATGTCCTCGGTGGCATCCACGCCGGTGGGCGCCTTGATGCAGGTGGTGTTCAGCTGCTCGATGGGGCTGTCGAAGTACATGCGCACGAAGGTAAGCAGATACACCCCCAGGTCCAGCAGCGCGCCGCCGCCCAGTTCGGGCCGAAGTACCCGTTCCTTTTCAGAGACATTGTAGGCGAGGACGGCGTTGGCCATTTTAGGCTGGCCGATGATGCCGGAGGCGATGAGTTCCCGGCCCATCTCCCGCACGGGCATGTACCGCGGCCACATGGCTTCGGCCACAAAAACGCCCTTCTCCCGCGCCAGGGCCAGGATGGTGGCCGCCTCGGTGGCATTGAGCATGAAGCTTTTCTCCACCAGGCAGGGCTTGCCCGCCAGGATGGCGTCCCGCGTTACCGCAAAGTGGCAGGAGTGGGGCACAGCCACATACACCAGTTGCACATCAGGGTCGGCCAGGAGTTCGGCATAGGAGCCGTATGCGCGTTCGACACCAAACCGTTCGGCAAAAGCCTGCGCCTTTTCCAGGGAGCGGGAGCCGATGGCCAGGCACTGCATATCGTCCATGGCCGCCAGGGTGGTGGCGGCTTTTTCGGCGATGTGCCCGGCTCCGATAATACCTACATTCATACTCATACTACAAAGATAGAAAAAAAGGCCCGGTTCGGAAAGAACCAGGCCCTTTTGCAATAAATATGATACCCGTTTATTTACGGTTGATGAGCTGACCCAGGCCCCAGCAGATGGCGGCCACGGCCATGCCGTTGATGGAGGCGAAGCCCCAGTGCACCAGGTTGGCCACGACGGCACCGGCGACTACACCGATGACGGCGCTCCAGTCCACGGTCTTCTCTTCCACTTCCTTACCCTTGTGGGTGAAGTAGTGCAGGATGAGGATGATACCCACGGGAGGCAGGGTGCAGTTGAGCACGTTGAGCCAGCCGCAGAAGTTCCAGTACAGCCACACGGCGGCCACGGTACCGATGATACCGGAGATGATCACCATGGTCTTCTTGGACAGGCCGAAGATGTTGCTCAGGCCCAGACCGGCGGTGTAGAGGGCGTTGTCGTTGGTGGTCCAGATGTTCAGACCCAGTACCAGGACGGCCAGGTAGAAGAGGTTCAGGTTAAGCATCACCTCGAAGATGTCGTTACCACCTACATAGATGCTGGAGACAGCACCGAAGAGGAACATAAGGCTGTTGCCGATGAAGAAGGCGATCACCGTGGTCCAGAGGCCCACCTTGGCGTTCTTGGCGAAGCGGGTGAAGTTGGGCGTGGCGGTACCGCCGGACACGAAGCTGCCGACTACCAGGCCGGCGCCGGCGATGATGCCCAGGTCCTTGCTGCCCTTGGAGAACTGCTCGATGAGACCGGCGTCACCGTGCTTCACAGCCATGATCATGGCAATCGTACCGAGGATGGCCACGGCGGGAACGGCGATGTAGCTGATGATGGTGAGGCTCTTGATGCCGAAGTAGGCACTGCAGGTCATCAGGATACCGGCAATGGCTACCAGGGCATAACCCTGCCAGGGCATGGAATCAGGAGTGACCTCCAGACCCAGGAGCTCCTTGGCCACCGGGATGGCGAACATGGCTAGACCCACACCGAACCAACCGGTCTGCGTGAAGCTGATCATGGCGCTGGGCAGCCAGCTGCCCTTGGTACCGAAGCTGCGGCGGGACAGCATATCCAGGGAGAGGCCGCTCTCGGCGCCAATCCAACCCAGGGCGCCCGTGTAGGCAGCCAGGATAAGACCACCCAGGATGAGGGCCCATACGAATCCGCTCCAGTCCAGGCCGGCGGCCAGTTGCTGGCCCACCCACATGCTGGCGCTAAAGAAAGTGAATCCCAGCATGACCATGAACATGCTCAGGTTGCTCTTGCGGCCGACCTTGTCTACAGCCGCATTCGTGTAATCGAAGTCCGTTTTTTTGTTACTCATATTGTTGTAAGATAGAATTGATTGCATTGATGCGTTGTGTGGCTATGGTCTCCAGCGAGATGGCGGCCGCGTTTTCCAGCAGCTCGGTCTCGTCGGCCCACAGTTTCTTCAAGGTCTCGTCCATCAGGCCGCGGAAGTGGGTCAGATCCAGCCAATCGGCGAAACTGATCGGCTTGTAGAAGCCCAGTTTCTCTCCCACCAGCTTTACCGTATCTATGCGGTCGGCCCGGCCCCAGACGCCTTCCCAGTATTCCAGGGCCTCGTGGAAATGCACCGGAATCTCGTACCGGCGGGCGCCGCCGTCGTAGATGATGCACTTTTCCAGGATGGAATAGGGATGGTCCAGGATATAGCGGCGGAATTCCGGAGCCACGGCGCCGTCCTTCCAGCCAAAGTCGATATTGGGAACGTTGATCCCCGTGGCACCCTGGTCCTCATACACCGTGAAGACTCCTTCATAAAAGAAGCACTCGAAGCCCTCGAACTGGGGGAAGTAGCTGCGGATCTGCTGGGCCATCTCCTCCATCAGGTCGATGGCGCGGCTGCCGCCGATGGTGAAGAAGATGATCTTGCGGATGCTGCCCCCGCGGCGGCGGAAGCGGTCCACCACCTGATTCAGGCACAGGCGCAGGGTATCGCCGGTGGCGATGATGTCGCCGATGATCAGTGTGCGGTCCTGGGTGATGCGCAGTTTTTCGTACTTGATCTCCAGGCCCGTGATGATATGGTCTTCGATGATTCGCTCGCAGGATACGAAGTGGATATCGCTCACCCGGATGCCGTTGCGGAAGCAGGCTTCCTCCAGCGGATAGTTCAGGCCGCCGCGAAGGATGGTGAGAATATCAACATCGCCGCCCTGGCCTTGAGGAAACAAATGGCGAAGGGCGGCGACGGTAGGAGGGAGCATCGACAAATAGGAATCATAGCCGACGACTTCCGGGTATGCCATCAGGCGACGGGTGCCTGCATGGCTTAAAATAAAATAGCGGTTGGTGAACTGCTTTGCCTGCAGTTCGTATATGCTTGTCTCTTGCTGCAGGCCTACAAATCGGAGGCTCGCATGGCGCAAACTATTGGACATAAAAAATCCCGATTAAGAACTAACCGGGATGCAAAATTATAAACAATCTTGGGATTTCGCAAATAAATTTACAAAGTTTGTCCACCGATAAATTCACGAAGGATGCTGGTGGGCGGAATGGCCGTTATCTCGGACGGCTGCAGCGGTACTATATAAGATAGGAACTTGAGCAGACGCAGGGCCTCGGCATAGGCCGGGGACGACGGCACAATGCGGCGGAGCAGAGGTTCGGCATAGTAACGAAGCATGGGCAGTTCGTACAGCAGGGCGCTGTTGAACTGGGCGTCGGCATTCTCCTGGAAGGGGAAGATGTACCGGTTTTCGCCGCGGCGCACCGACGCCCAGCGCTGGATGGTCTCTTCGGGCGTAATCCCCCGCACGCGATTATCCCGCACCATGCGGCGCAGCAGGCGGTTGTCGGTGGTGGAGATGCAGCAGTTCTCGTCCAGCTTGAGGGAGGTAAGGGCCGATGCATAAATGCGGAAGATGCGGCTTTGATCCACCGATGGAACCATATCGGGGTCCAGGGCATGGATGCCCTCCATCACCAGGATATCGTTCTCATCCAGGTGCATGGTCTTTCCTTCGAAGAAAGGCCTTCCCTGCTTGAAGTCGTAGCGCGGAAGCTCCACTTCCCCACCCTCCAACAAGGTATTCAGATGCTGTCCCAGCAGGTCCAGGTCCATGGCATGCAGGGCCTCGTAGTCATAGTTTCCGAATTCGTCCTTGGGCGTACGCTCCCGTTCCACGAAATAATTGTCCAGCTCGATCACCTTGGGATTCATCCCCAGGACCTTGAGCTGCTGGGCCACCCGCAGCGACGACGAGGTTTTCCCGCTGCTGGAAGGCCCTGCCAGGAAGACAATCTTCACGCGGTCGCGGGCCGCATAGATTTTATCGGCCAGGTCGGCATAGCCACGCTCCTGCCGGGCCTCGCACAGATTGATGAGTTCCACGGCCTTGCCGTCCAGCAGGCGGCTGTTCAGGGCACCTACGCCCACCACGCCCGTGGTCTTGCACCATCGGCCATATTCCTTAAGGGTGATGGCCAGTTTGATCTGCTTCTGACGGGCGATGGGCCGTGTGATGTCTTCGTCGGAGGGATACTGCAGGCAGAATCCGTGGTGGAAGGGCATGAGGTCGAAGACCTTCAGGTAGCGGGTAGAGGGCACCAGGGGGCCGTAGAAATTGTCGGCCACGCCGTCCAGGTAGTACACCGTACAGAAGTAGCTGCCTAGGGAGCGCTGCAAGCCGGCCTTGAGCTTCTGGTTCTGCGATTCGAAGATGGCCTCGGCCTTGGACGACAGGATTTGCTCGTGCGTGAAAGGGAGGTCCAGAGCCACCAGGCGGCGCATTTCCTCCTTCATCAACTTGATGTTTTCGTCGGCGATATGCTCTGCGCGGAACTTGCAGTAAAGGCCGCTGGGCAGGCTATGGTTAATCTTGAAGGTTTTCTCGGGGAAGAGGGAGCGCGCGGCACGCTGGGCCAGGAAACTGAGCGAGCGAAGATAGGTGCGCCGCCCCTCGGGGTGGTTGAAGCCGATAAATTCTACCCGGTGCGGATAGAATACCGGGAAGTCCAGGGACCGGAGCTGGTGGTCTACCAGGGCCGCCAGCACGGGATAGTCCCGGCCGTTCAGGGAGTCTTTCACAGTTTCGGGGGCAATGGTCTGAAGCGTTTGTCCCCTTTCCATCTGATAGTCTTTTCCGTCGTTTACGCAGGAAATCGTTACTTTGTCCATTCTTACTCTAATCGGGCATCCATAATGCCTTCCAGTATACAATATTACAAATTTTCACGGGGAAATACAAGAAAATGATTACCTTTGCAATTCAAAATAACTATTTATCAGTGTATTTCTTTCTTACTATGAAAAAAATTCTCACCTACCTCTGCGCGGGCGCCCTTGTGCTCAGCACCTTCTCCTGCGCCAAAGACCCCTGGAACTTTACCCCTGACAATAAGAAGGTCGCTCCCATGACCCCCGCCCAGGTTGCCGACAACCTGAACGACGCCGGCGTGGCCGCCCTGGAAGAAGCCAACCCCGATTTTTGGAAAGACTGGGGCCAGACCGGCCTTAAGCTGGTAGACCAGTTCAAAAACGTTATCGACACCGAAGACGCCATCGAAGAGTTCGCGGACGATCTGGAAGAACTGATGTCCGCCGTAGCCCAGCAGGACCTTTACAAGGTCACTACCATCACCGTCAAACTTTCCCAGGTCAAGGGAGACTTCACGGTGGTCAACGACAAGCTGGTATACAAGAAGTCCGAGAATCCCTTCAACCTCACCTATCAGTATGCCGGAAAGACCTATGTGCTCAAGCTGGAAGCTAAGGACAGCAACAACCAGATTATTGTGAACTCGTACGTTAACGACTACGATAAGAAAAAGGAAATCACCATTCTCGATGTTCCCAGCATGGCCGCCATCCATGTTACCGAGAACGGCAGCCTGTACCTGGACCTGGTCACCTACCCCAAAATCAATGACGATGACAAGGACGGCAAACTGGGCAATGGCGACAGCATCGAAGGAAGCGCCACTCTCCAGATTCCCGGCTACAAACTGGAACTGAATTCCCTGAAAGCTTGCGAAGACGGAGGTTCCGCCCGTGTGGCTTTCTATCACAACAACAAGCGCGTCCTCGCTGTAGATGGCGGTGTAGAGTTTGATTTCACGGCCCAAAAGGAGAGCGTCAAGTCCGTCACCCGTATCTTCCGCGTAGTGGACGACACCGATTTCAACATCCTGGTAGCCGACGGTAAAGCTGTCGTGAAAGGCAGTATCGACATCCAGGATGTCAGAGAACTGGATGAGTCTGACGCCGAAACCGAGGAAGAGGTCAAGCAGCTTGCCGCAGCCATGAACAAGGCCTGCGACGTCAATCTGTATTTTAACGGCAATGCCACCAAACAGGCCACGCTGGTGTACCTGCCTGTGCAAGACAAGACAGAAGGCTACTGGTATTACGTCGCCGGCATCCATTTCTACGATGGCAGTGAAGACATGACCCTCCAGGAGTTTGCAAAGACCTATGTCAGCAATTTTGAGGGTGTCGTGGGTAAGGCTGCTTCCTTCAAGACCAAGCTCACCAACTACTTCCACGACCTGATCGAAAAAATCAAGGACTAAAGATATTTTATGGCTTATTATGAACTGAACGAGCAAGAACTCGGACGAAGAGAATCCCTTGCCAAACTGCGCGAACTGGGTATCAATCCCTACCCGGCTGCCCAGTACCCCGTGAACACCTGCAGCGTAGAAATCGCCGCCGGCTACAAGCCCGAGGAAAACAATTTCCAGGACGTGTGCATCGCCGGCCGCATCATGAGCCGCCGTATCATGGGCGCAGCCTCCTTCATGGAGCTGCAGGACAGCGAAGGACGTATCCAGGTTTACGTAAAGCGGGACGAGATTTGCCCCGGAGAAGACAAAACCCTGTACAATACGGTGTTCAAGAAGCTGCTGGACATTGGCGACTTCGTGGGCATCAAGGGCTTCGCCTTCTTCACCCAGACGGGCCAGCTCTCTGTCCACGCCAAGGAACTCACCGTCCTTAGCAAGTCCCTGCGCGTGCTCCCTATCGTGAAAACCGATGCCGACGGCACCGTGCACGACAGCTTCGAAGATCCCGAACTGCGTTACCGCCAGCGCTATGTAGACCTGGTGGTGAACCCGCAGGTGAAGGAAACCTTCGTCAAGCGCGCACAGATCATCAACTGCATGCGCCAGTGCTTCAACGAAGCCGGCTGCCTGGAGGTGGAGACCCCCATCCTGCAGGCCATCCCCGGAGGCGCTACCGCTCGTCCGTTCATTACCCACCACAACGCCCTGGACGTGGACATGTACATGCGCATTGCCAATGAGTTGTACCTCAAGCGCCTCATCGTAGGCGGCTTTGCCGGCGTGTACGAGTTTGCCAAGAACTTCCGCAACGAGGGTATGGACAAGACCCACAACCCGGAGTTCACCTGCGTGGAGATGTACATCGCCTACAAGGATTACCTGTGGATGATGGAATTCACCGAGAAAATGCTCCAGCGTGTGGCCGAAGCTACCGGCGGCGTCAAGAAGGTCATCGGCGGCAACGAGATCTCCTTCGAGGGACCCTTCCGCCGTCTGCCCATCCTGGACGCCATCAAGGAGTATGCAGGCGTAGATGTGAAAGGGATGGACGAAGACCAGCTTCGCGCCACTTGCAAGAAGCTGAACGTGGAGGTTTCTCCCGAGATGGGCGTGGGCAAACTCATCGACGCCATCTTCGGAGAATACTGCGAGCATCAGCTCATCCAGCCCACCTTCATCATCGACTACCCGGTAGAGATGTCCCCGCTCACCAAGCGCTGCCGTTACGACGACACCCTTACCGAGCGTTTCGAACTCTTCGTGAACGGCAAGGAACTGGCCAACGCCTATTCCGAGCTCAACGATCCCATTGACCAGTTGGAGCGCTTCGAGGAGCAGGCCGCCCTCAAGAGCAAAGGCGACGACGAAGCCATGTACATTGATTACGACTTCGTGCGCGCCCTGGAGTACGGCATGCCTCCCACCTCCGGCATCGGGATCGGCATCGACCGCCTTACTATGTTCATGACCGGCCAGGAAAGCATCCAGGACGTTCTCTTCTTCCCCATGATGAGACCCGAGAAGTTCTAATGAGAATCGAACAGATCACATCGGCTCAGAACCCGAAAATCAAGAATCTGCTCCTGCTGCAGGAAAAATCCAAAGCGCGGCGGGAGCAGGGTCTTTTTGTGGTGGAAGGCCGGCGTGAACTGGAGCATTGCCTCGAAGGCGGGTACGAAGTAAAAACGATTTTCGTTTGTCCGGAAATCGCAGATGCCTCCTCCCTCGACTCTGCAGGAATTTATTTTTCGGGACGGTGCCCGAAAAACCAAATTCCTGCGCCGTCCTTCGAGGCATCTGTGATTGAGATTCCGGAACAGCTATACCGAAAAGTCGCGTATAGGGAAAGTACCGAAGGAGTTATCGCAGAGTTTGCTTATAAGTCACTGGGGTTAGAGGACCTGAATCTTCCTGAGAATCCTTTGATTGTGGTGCTGGAGAGCGTGGAGAAACCGGGCAACCTGGGGGCGGTGCTCCGCAGCGCCGATGCCGCCGGGGCCGATGCCGTCCTCATCGGAGACCCCCTCACAGACCTTTACAACCCCAACCTCATCCGCTCCTCCATCGGCGCCGTGTTCACCGTTCCCACCGTGGCGGCACCATCGGCCGATATCATCGCCTTCCTCAAGGCCCGCGGCATCCAAATCCTCACGGCCCAGCTGCAGGATTCGTCTCTCTATTACGACGTGGATATGCGCCGGGGAACGGCCATCGTGATGGGCACCGAGTCTACCGGCCTCACCAACCAGTGGCGAGAGGCCGCCGATGCCCACATCCGCATTCCTATGCTGGGACGCCTGGACAGCCTCAACGTGTCTGTCTCGGCCGCCATCCTCCTTTTCGAAGCCGTCCGTCAGCGGCAATAAACCAAAGAGCAGCCCTATGAAAAGAATCGTCACGTTTCTCGCCGGCCTCCTGGTCATCGCCAGTCTGGTCTGCAGCGCGCAAGTGAAGCCTTATCTCAAGGCCGAAGAACTGCCCGACGCCCTTCAGTTCCTGCCGGCTCCGCCCCAGGACGGATCGCCCGCCTTTGACCTGGATGAAGCCCAGCACCGCTGGGGAAAGACGCAGCGGGAGGGAGACCGCGGCGTACAGGCCTTCCGCGAAGGAACCACCAATGCCGACACCATGGCCCTAATGTTCTCCCCGGCCGTAGGGCGCCTGCTCTCCCAGGAAACAACGCCCAAAACGATTGAGCTGCTGCGCCGCAGCATCAAGACATTCCGGAGCAGTGCCTCTGCCCCGAAAGCCCATTATATGCGTCTGAGACCCTTTGTCTTCTACCGCGAAGAAACGCTTATCCCGCAAGACGAAGAGTATGAGCGCGTCACCGGCTCCTACCCTTCCGGCCACACGGTGCGGGGATGGGGAATGGCCCTGGTCCTTACCCAGCTGTTCCCCGAGCGCCAGAACCAGATTATGCTGGCCGGCTACGAATGGGGGCAGAGCCGCGTCATCGCCGGGTATCACTGGCAGAGCGACGTGGACGCCTCCCGCCTGCTGTCATCGGCCTGCTTCGCCCGGCTCCAGGCCTGCGAGGAATACCTGAAGGACGTGGCCGCCGCCCGCGAAGAGCTCGCCGCCCTTCCGCCGGTGGCCTGCCCATCCGAACCACCGGTGCTCCCTGCCGAGCCCCGTGATCCATAACTCGCTGATATTCATTGACTTAAACAATAACCTATGGGTCAATTCGCCCAGAGGTTATTGCGTATTTTGCTAATAATCTAGTAGTTAGCATTCACGCAAACCCCGACTAACTGGCCAGATGATGAAGACGGCATCGGCCCCGGCAGCATCGGCACTGCGCAGCACCGCCCCCAGGTTCCCCGGCTTCTCCACGCT
>Ga0310696_10001846_pt1 | contig 29530 bp, 39 predicted proteins | sample AusTroGonzalo_MG_4_FD_203885 | JGI IMG/M metagenome (GOLD analysis project Ga0310696, IMG submission 203885) | Bovine rumen microbial communities from tropical cattle in Woodstock, Queensland, Australia - Gonzalo_02 (v2) (version 2) | ecosystem: Host-associated > Mammals > Digestive system >... | reverse complement strand
TATCTCTCCGGCTGGGCGGGGGCGCATCAGGTGGCGGTCGACGACTACGGCAGCCAGCTTGCCGGTCCGCAGTATCTGGACACCACCGTGCTGAACGCGGTGCGTCTGGATTCGGGCGGGCAGCTGACCAACACCCTCGACTGGGGGTTCCGGAAGGGCAATGCGCCGAGCGTCATCGCCAACAAGGGCGGCGGGATACTCAACGGCGTCACCGCCAACGGCGTCGCCTATGTGAGCGGCCTCGACTTCGCGGGCACCATCACGCTGACGAACGGTCAGCAGGCCATCGATGTGACCGTGCGCGGTTTCAATAAGATCACCTCGCGCGACGATCAGGGCAATCCGACGGCCTACACCACGACCGTCGCCAGTTTGAACGTCAGCTCCGGCGGCATCGTGAACGGCGCGACCGTCGGCGACGAAGGCGCGATCTACGTCAGCAACGGCGCGAACGTGAAGAACCTCACCGCCTCCGGCGGACGGATCATCTTCGCCAACAGCTCCGGCTGGAGCGATTACTTCGCGGGCAGCGCCACGGTGAGCGGGATCGCCGTTCTGGCGGGCGGTGTGCTGGAAGTCAACAGCAAGTTCGGCCTCAAGACGTCGGGAATGCAGATCGGCGAGAATGCCGGTCTGACCTTCACGCTGGGCGATACCGCGAGCGAGGATTACACGCCGACCGAACTCAACGGAACGTGGACGGCGGCCTGGGGCAACGGCTCGTTCTATACCGATGACGGTACGATGTCGGGCTTCGGCGGCCAGTTCGGGCAGGAATACAAAGATCTATTCTATTCCAGCTCCTACGTCTCCGCGCGTCTCTCCATGACCGTTGCCAAAGGCGGCACACTGACCGGCGCGGACCTCCGCGGCTACGGCAGCGTCCTCGTGACGAGCGGCGGCAAGATCATCAACACCAGAATCAAGGGCATCACCGTCAACATCGGCGCGAGCGGTTACGGTTCCGGGCTTTACGCCGCGACCGAGAGCACCGGCTCGGCCTACGATACCAACATCTATGTCTACGGGAGCGGCGCGGTCGCCGAGAAGACCACGCTCAGCGGCGGCTTCCTCGGCGTGGAGCGCTCCGGCGTCGCCAACGGCGTCACCATGCTCGCCCCCGAGGGCTACTCGGGACCGTTCGGCAACCAGACCGAAGTCGGCCCCGCCGAGCTCGAGATCGCGGCGGGCGGCACGGTGAGGAACGTGGTCGCCAGCGCGGGCGTCATCACCATGTACGAGGGCTCCAAGGAGCCCGGCACGGCGTCGCCGACGCTCAGCAACGCCGACGTCCATTACTCCGCGACGCTGATCGTCAAATGCGACGGCGCGGTGCTCGACGGCACTCTGAACTTGGGCGGCCTCGTCACGACCACCGCCACGCGCTACGAATACGTTGAAGTCCAAGTCACCGATCCCGCCACCGGCAACACCTACACCGACTGGCAGCGCGTCGAAAAGAACAACGCGACCGCCGCCGCCTCCACCTTGACCGTCAACTTCGACCTCACCGAACGCGACGGCAGCGACGAGGACGCGATGATCGACAACCTCGCCAATCTCGCGGGGGCGAAGCTCGGCACTATCACCGTCAGCGCCGATCAGGCCGAGGGTACATACGTCCTCGCGCAGGGGGCGGCAGACTTCACCGGCAGCGTGACCGTCAAGCGCGGCACCGAAAACCTCGGCGCTTTCACCGTCGGCACCTACTACCAGTACGACGAGGACACCATGTACTCGCTCACCAACGACGACGAGACGGGGCTCTGCTTCACCATCCAGTCCACCAGCGCCGCGGTGTCGAAGATCGTCGCCACCGTCGACGGCAGGGAGCTCCTCGCCGGTCAGTGGGCAAATAAGTCCGTAACCATCAAGGCGCAGGGCAACAAGAGCACGAAGTCGCTCTGGTACCGCATCCACAAGGCCGTCATCACCCGCGGCGGCGCCAAGAACGGCGACGAGTGGCTCGAACTCGACGGCGAAAACGGCGTGACCATATCGGAGTTCTGCGACATCGAGATCCGCGCCAAGGACGCCAAGGGCAATTACTCCAAGAGCACGACCTACCGGATCAATTACGACGCCACCCCGGCGGAGATCTCCGACTTCCGCTCCGATACCGGCGGCACGAACCTCGCACCCGGTACCGAAGCCCAAGTCTCCGTGCTGGTCTCGGACGATCTCGACGATGCGCCGACGCTGAAACTCCTCACCGGGAACGACGAATGGACCGATGTGGTCCGCGGCGCCGACGACCGTTACGCCTTCACCGTCACCCGCAACGGGAAATACACCCTGCGCGCCGTCGACCACGCCGGCAACGTGACAACGAGCGTCGTCACCGTGGATTTCTACGAAACTTCTATCGAACCGCCGACAGTCAAGGCGAGCACCACCAAGCCGACGAACAAGAACATCACCATCACGGCGACGTTCTCGAAGGACAGTGCAAAAAAACAATATTCTACCGACAACAAGACGTGGCAGAACTACACCGCGGCGCTCACCGCGACGAAGAACGGCACTTGGTACTTCCGCGCGACCGACGCGGTGGGCAACCAGTCCGTGACGACGTTCAAGGTCACGAATATCGACAAGACGGCGCCCGCCGCGCCGACGCTCAAGGCGAGTACGACCAAGGCGACGAACCAGAACGTCACCATCACGGCGGCATACAGCAGCGACAGCGTGAAGAAACAGTACTCGACCGATAACAAGAGCTGGAAAGATTGCGCCGACACCGTGTCGGTCGGCAAGAACGGGACGTATTACTTCCGCAGCGCCGATGCGGCGGGGAACGTCTCGAAGGTGGCGAGCATCAAGGTGGCGAACATCGACAAGACGGCGCCGGCCGCGCCGACGGTCAAATCGAGCAACACCAAGGTGACGAACAAGAACATCACCATCACGGCGACGTTCTCGAAGGACAGCAGCAAGAAGCAGTACTCGACCGACAACAAGACGTGGAGCAATTACTCGAAGGCGCTTTCGGTCGGCAAGAACGGAACGTACTACTTCCGCGGAGTCGACGCGGCGGGTAACGCGTCTAAGGTGACGAGCATCAAGGTCGCGAACATCGACAAGGAAGCTCCCGCCGCGCCGACGGTCAAGGCGAGCACGACCGCGTTCACCAACAAGAACGTCACCATCACGGCGACGTTCTCGAAGGACAGCGCCAAGAAACAGTACTCCACCGACAAGAAGACGTGGCAGACCTACTCTAAGTCGCTCGCGGCGACGAAGAACGGAACTTGGTACTTCCGGGGTGTCGACGCGGCGGGGAACGTGTCGGCGGTGACGACCATCAAGGTGGCGAACATCGACAAGACGGCGCCCGTGGCTCCGGCAGTCAAATCGAGCAACACCAAGTTGACCAACAAAAACATCACGATCACGGCGACGTTCAGCAAGGATTCCGCGAAGAAGCAGTATTCGACCGACAACAAGACGTGGAAGAACTATACTGAGGCGGTATCGGTCGGCAAGAACGGAACGTATTACTTCCGCGGCATCGACGCGGCTGGCAACGTCTCCAAGGTCGTGAGCATCAAGGTCGCCAACATCGACAAGACGGCACCCGCTGCTCCGACGGTCAAGGTGAACACCGCTAACGCCGCGAAGAGCGTCACCATTACGGCGACGTTCTCGAAGGACAGTGCCAAGAAACAGTACTCCACCGACAAAAAGACATGGAAGAACTACTCGAAGGCGATCTCGGTCAATGCGAACGGGACGTACTACTTCCGCGGCATCGACGCGGCGGGCAACCAATCCAAGGTCAATAGTGTCAAAGTCGCGAACATCGTGGATACGAACAACAACAAGTGGACGGGAGCGACCGAGCTCACCGGCGCGGTGTTGGCCGCGCTCGACAAGAAGGCCGATCCGGTCGATTACTACGACGTCGGCGACGTCGCCCAGCTGATGGTCGATATGAACAAGGGCGAGACTGCGATCACTTTCTACGACGGAGACAAAAAGGCGGTCGCAGTCACGGAACTCACGATGGCCGACGGTTCCGTCATGGGGAACGTGTCGTCACTTACGCTCGCGACCGGCAACGCCACACGCGACCACTTCACCATCGCCGCGTTGGACGACGCCGTGAAGTATCTGAAGATCGAGACCGCGGGAAGCAATGTTGCCTACCAAATCTCCAAACTCGCGTAAGCGCCGTTCCCGGTAAAACGGCACCCGGCAAATCGCCGCCGACGGCCCGTCATGAGTCGTCGGCGTTTTTATTGTTGCGGATCAGACGGGAACACGCAACAGCTAAACGCCGGTGAAGTCGAAGGCGGGGATGAACTCGCCGCTCGCGGAGTCCGCTTCCTGAACGAAGCCGTCTTCTATGCCGGAGTCGAAAAGCGCCTGTTCCGCAGTCGTGTACTCGTCGTCGGTAACACGGCGGTTCAGCTCCGGGAAACGCGTCGCCGAAACGGCGCGGGACGGGCGGTTTTGCATAAATATTCCCGCGTTTCGGTTGAAAATCCGTGATTTAGCGTCTATAGTATGTTAATATGGGTTTTTATGCAGTGTTTCATGTAAATAAAGGTAAAAAATCTTTTCAATCAACCGAGGATGAAGATCATGCCTGACAACAACATCACCATCAACCCCGTCAATCCCGTGAACGCCAATCCCGGCGACATCACCGTTTTCGCCAATCCGGCCCCCGGCGCCCCCGTGGTGCAGACGCCTCAGGCCAATCCCGGCGCTCCGGCTCCGGCGCCCGCTCCGCAGCAGGTTCCCCAGCAGCCCCCGCCGCAGCCTTCCATCTACGGCGAAATGCCCCGCGTGCCCGTTCTCGACGCCGTCGAAGGGATAAAATTCGACTTCAACGAGGGCATCCGCATCATGCTGCCCCAGAACGGCAAGGAGTACCGCGTCAAGTTCTCCGACATCGACACCGGCATCATCCTCTATCAGGCCGACGCGGCTCCCGGTTCGTACATCACCAGCGTCAAGAAGTTCTACATCCGCTTCCGGCTGGAGATCTTCAACAAGGGCGGCGACAAGCCGATCTTCACCCACGACTACGACGCCAAGGACCGCGAGGTCATGATCCAGCTGCCCGTCGGCACCATCGGCGACTCGGTGGGCTGGTTCTCGTACGTCGAGCGCTTCCAGCAGAAGCACCAGTGCAAGCTGATCTGCGTGATGACTCCGTGGATCGCCGACCTCGTCCGCGACCAGTATCCGGACATCACCTTCATCGCCCCCTCCGAGACCATGAAGTACCGCACCTACGCCTGCTACTACATGGGGCTCTTCTTCCGCGGCAACGTCGACAATCAGCCGATCGACTTCCGTTACATCGGTCTGCACCGGACGGCGGGCTACATCCTCGGCGTCGATCCCTCCGACATCCCGCCGCGTTTCAACCTCTCCGCGCCGCGCAAGATCAAGGAAAAGTACGTCTGCATCGCCGCGCAGAGCTCCAGCCAGGCCAAGTACTGGAACAACCCCTTCGGGTGGATGGAAGTCATCAAGTTCCTCAAGGACAACGGCTACCGCGTCCTCTGCATCGACAAGGAAAAGGTCCACGGCATCGGCATCAACTGGAACTGGATCCCCTACGGCTGCGAGGACTTCACCGGCGACATCCCGCTGCAGGAGCGCGTCAACCTCATCAAGGACGCCGACTTCTTCATCGGTCTGTCGAGCGGTCTTTCGTGGGTGGCCTGGGGCTGCAAGGTGCCGGTGGTGATGATCTCCGGCTTCACGCACCCGACCAACGAGTTCGCGACGCCGTACCGCGTGATCAACTACCACACCTGCCACAGCTGCTGGAACGACATGCGGATCGACTTCGACCACTTCGACTTCCTGTGGTGCCCGCGGCACAAGGGTACCGACCGGCACTTCGAGTGCACCCGGCTCATCAGCGCCGAGCAGGTCATCACCACCATCAAGAAGATCCCGAGCTTCCGTCCCGGCAAGCCGGCGGAAACCCCCGCCGACAAGCCCGCCGAAAAGACGGAAAAGAAGGACAAGAAGTAAGACTATTCCCCCGATCGGGGGATCGGAAAGTGTAAAGTGCAAGAGGCAAAGGACCATGTTCCTGCGCTCAGTGCGCCGCTGCGGCTGGTGATCGACCTCACCAGCCGTTGCAATTTGCGCTGCGCCTACTGCTGTTTTTTCAGCCGCCCCGACGAGTTCGAGCGCACCGATCTGCCGCCCGAGCGCTGGGTGGAGCTGATCGACGAGGCGGGGCGCCGCGGGGTGCTGAAGGTCACGCTGCGCGGCGGCGAAGCGCTGCTTTCGCCCGCTTTCGATGCGGTGCTGGCGGCGGTGATCCGCAACAATATGCGCTTTACGCTCCTCACCAACGGCAAGATATTCACGCCGGAGCTCGCGGCGCGTTTCGCCGCCGCCGGAAGGTGCGACCGGGTGAAGATCTCGCTGGACGGTCGGGAGGAGATCCACGACCGCATGCGCGGGCAGGGTTCGCACCGGGCGGCGCTGGCGGCGATCGAAGCGGTGCGCAAGGAAAATCTGCCGCTCTTCGTCACCTGCGCGGTGCATAAATTCAACTTCCGGATGCTGCCCGACATCATCCGCTACTTCGGCGACGAGCTGAAACTGCCGCACTTTTCGTTCAGCGGAGTATCCGCCTGCGAAGCGGCCGAGTTTGCGATGGACGAGCTGGAGTTTCACGAGGCGATGCACCTCATCCGGCTCAACGAGCACCCCAACATGACGCATTCCGGCATGTACGGCGGGATCCTGCGTTGGCGGCGTCTGCTCGCGGGCGAAGCCGACACCCCGGTTTGCGCGACGCTGACTCGGCAGATGAGCGTCCTCGCGGACGGCACCTTCGTGCCCTGTCCGGCGCTCTGCAGCGAAGGACTGGGCGATCTCGCGCACGACAGCCTCGCCGACGCGTGGAAGAAGCAGTGTTCCAAAGCGGAAGTGCTGAACCGCCGACATCCCGATGCGGAGTGCGCCTCGTGTCCATACTCGGGAGCGTGCCGCGGGATGTGTGCGGGGGTGATCCTTTCGGAATTGGGCGACAGCTGGCGGAACTTCTGTCTGCGCCGCCACGTCGATATTTACGGGAGCGATCTGTGAAGATAGGGTTGACTCTCGGCGATGCGGCGGTCTCGTGGCGGGCGGATGATTCCGACGCCGCCGGGGTGCTGCGGATCAAGATGCTCGATGCCAGCACCGGCATGGAAACGTTTCCCGACGACGGCGATGCGAGCTGCCGGATAATCCCCGGCGCCGACTTCGGTCTCAAGCGCGGCGTCGGCATCCCGAAACACGCCATGCGCATCGATTTCGCCGATGCGGCGGAGCGCGGCGCGGCGGCGGCATTCTTCGACGGTGCGGTTCCTCCGGACGATCTGGATCTTACCCGCTGGCGCGGAGTGAGAAAACTCTTGTTTTTGGGGCTGGTCCCGGGCATGATGGCGCGGGAGTGCTCCATGGTGCACGGCGCGCTGATGGCGCGCGACGGGCGCGGCGTGCTGCTCTGCGGTCCTTCCGGCATCGGCAAAAGCACCACCGCGGGGCGGATGAAGGCGGAAGGCTTCGAGGTGCTGGCGGACGACTGTTTCCTGCTCCGGAGAAGCGCCGACGGCGCTTATTTCGCGCGCCCGCTGCCGACGTGGAGCATCTATCTCTTCGGCAAGAAGGCGCTCGCCGATTGCGATGCGCGGCGGGAGATCCCGGTGTCGCATCTTTTCATTTTGGGGCGGAGCATGGAGCGCTACACCCCGCTGGATGCGCGGAACGCGCTTCTGGGGTGCGCCAACGCCTTCACCGACATGGTGCAGTGGCACACCTTCCGCTATCCCGCCGAGCTTTTGGCGGCGTTGACCGACCGGGCGCTCGCGGCGGCGGAACGGCTTGTGAACGAGCTCCCCTGCGGAGCGCTCCAGCTGACGCTGGACTGCGGTATTTCCCGGCTGCTGCCGGAGTTGTGACGAGAACTGTACTTCATTCAAATAAGGCGATGGAAAAATGTCCGAATCGAAAGAAGAAAAAAAGATCCGTTTGAGCATCATCATCTCGTGCTACAGCAACATTCCGTACTTTTCCGACGCGCTGGATTCGTTCCTCAACAGCGGATACCACTTCCGCAACACCGAGTTCGTGATCTGCGACGACGCGTCCCCGGCCGGCGGCGACGGCGACACGGCGCGGCGCTACATGGCAAAGTATCCGGAGCTCTTCCGGATGATCCGCCACGACGAACGCAAGGGCATCGCGGTCTCGTACCACGACCTCGTCGAGGCGGCGCGCGGCGACTATGTGCTTATCTTCGACGCCGACGACATCTTCGTGCCCTTCGACATCGACGCTTCGATGGATTACCTCGACGCGCACCCCGAATGCGGCGCGAGCTACGGCAGAAAGCGCCTCTTCAACGACGAGGAGGGCGACATGGGTACCGTACACGGCGGCGAATCCAGCTTGTTCGCGATGACCTTCGATCCGCGGATCGTCCACAACGGCATGCTGATACGTGTCAGCGACCTCAAGGCGGTCGGCAGTTACCAGCCGACCAACTTCGGGCGCGACGGCGGCGCGGCGGATATTTCGATGTGGATCCGGCTGAGTCTGGAAAAGGAACTGCACTTCGAGTTCCCGCTCCGGGCGTTCTTCCGGGTGCACAACCGCCAGAAGACCAGCGCCAACAACAACCACCACCGCGAGGAGTACAAATACCTCGGCGACAAGCTGATCGAACGCTACGCCGAACTTTACTCCGCGCTCGAAGCGTGCCGCCCCGTGACGATCAAGGCGGAACAGCGGCGCGCGGCGGTGATGCTGCTCGGATTGCTCTACCACCGCACCGAAGACATCAACCTCAAGTTCAACTACCTCAACGCGGCCGAGCAGATCATGCCCGAGGATTACGCGATCTACGAACTCCGGGCGGAGCTGCTGATCAAGATCGGCCGCTATCACGAGGCGCTGGACAACGCCTTCCGGCTGTTCCTCATGTACCACGGCGGCAGTTACGCCGCCTATCAGGGGACGATGAAGGCGCGCATGGCGGCGGAGGCCCTCGGTTATCCGAAGGCGATCTACGAGGCGGTCGAGCGTCAGGTGCTGGCGCGGGTATTCGAGCTGAGCGACAGCCAGCGGAAGCTCTTCGAACTGGCGATCGCGACCGGCAGGCGCGAAAAGGCGGCGGCTTCGCAAGCAAAGTAACCCGGCGGGAGTCTGGCGATGAAGCGTGACGAATTGACGAAATTTCTGGATGCGGCGCTGAATATCGCGGCGTTTTCGGAGGACTGTTCCAACAACGGCGTGCAGGTCGAGGGGTGCGACGAGGTGCGCAAGGCGGTCTTTGCCGTCGACGCTTCGCAGGCCCTCTTCGACGCGGCGGTGGAGCGCGACGCCGACTTCATCTTCGTCCATCACGGGCTGAGCTGGGGACCTTCGCCGCGGCGCTTCACCGGGATCACGGCGCGGCGTTTCCGGACGCTCTTCGCCAACGGCATCACGCTCTACGCGGCGCATCTGCCGCTCGACGCGGCGCCCGAATTCGGCAACAACGCGGTGCTTTCCGAACTCATCGGACTGCGCGGCCGCGAGCCGTTCTTCCGCTACGACGGCGTGGACATCGGCTTCATCGGGGAGCTGCCCGCGCCGCGCAGATTCGGCGAGTTGCGGAAGTTCTTCGAGGCGCACTTCGGGATCGAGGCGAAATGCCTCGGAAACGCCGCGCGCAAATGCCGCAAGGTCGCCGTGGTCTCGGGCGGCGGCGGTCTGGAGTCGCTGGAAGAGGCGGCGGCCTGCGGAGCGGATCTGCTGCTCACCGGCGAACTCACCCATGTGATGTATCATTACGCGCTCGAAAACGGCGTCGCGGTGCTGGCGCTGGGGCATTATTCGAGCGAAACTACCGGGCCGCGGGCGCTGATGGAACTCGTCGCCGGAAAATTCGCTCTGGAAACGGAATTTATCGACATCCCGACGGGATTGTGAGATGAAAAGATTTGTCGTCATACTTCCTCTGCTGTTGACGGCGGCGCTGTGCGCCTCCGGCGCGGAGGAGAGCGAGGTGGAACGGCTGCGCCGCGAGAATGCCGAACTCCGCGAAATGCTGCACAAGGAGCGGGAACGGGCGCGCGATCAGGCGCTGTTTCTGGCGTCGGTCGCCGACTTGGGCGAATTCACCTCGTCCAAGGAGCGCGAAGCGTGGCTGCTGACCAGACTGTCGGTACTGTGCCGGGACGGCGAAAAGCTCGCGGTCAAGGCCGCCGAGCTCGTCACCGAAATGCGCCGTCTGCTGCGCGAACTGCCGATGGATACGGCGCGCCGGGCGCAGCTGCAGCTTTTGGCCGACGAACTGGAGCGTCAGGCGGGGGTGTTCGCGATGCTGGTCGAGGATAAGCCGCGCGATTCGGCGCAGGCATTGCGCGAGTGCCGGGTGCTGGCGGTCAACAAGGAACTGGGCATCGTGCTGGTGGACATCGGCTTCCGGCAGGGGGCGTTCGTCGGGCTCGTGCTGCGCGGGGGCGACGGAAAAAGCATCGAGATCCGGCTGGAGGACGTGCGCGCCGGAGTTTCCGCCGCGCTCGTGAGGAAAGGCGATCTGCGCGACGTGGCCCCCGGAATGGTATTCAACGCGGAAACCCGCGTCAAACGCTGAATTTCGATCAAACGGAGAAAGCTGGCTATGAAAAGATTTCTGGTACTGGCTTGCCTTGCGGCCGCGCTCGCGGCCGGCGCCGCGGAAAAGCAGCCCCTGCGGGTGCTGATGATCGGCAACAGCTTTTCGCTTTCGGTGATGAGGGAGCTCCCCAAGATCGCCGACGCGCAGAACGAGTACGCGCTCGACATCACGAGTTTGTACATCGGCGGCTGTTCGCTGGAGCGCCACATCAAGGAATACGAAGCGGCGAAGAAGAATCCGGAACACCGCCCGTACTCCCTCGACCGCTGCGTGACGGGGCAGGGGAGACTGAAGCGCGTCAAGGCCAATCTGATCGACGCGCTCGACGCCGGCAAGTACGACGTCATAACCATCCAGCAGGCGAGCCCGAAGAGTTTCACGATCGAAGGATGGGAGCCGTGGGGCGACCGGCTGGTCGCGATCGTCAGGGAAAAACAGCCGCAGGCGAAACTGCTCATCCACCAGACATGGAGCTATCGCTCCAATTCTCCCCAGCTCAAGAAGTGGAATCTGACGCAGGAAACGATGTTCCGCAAGGTGCGCGAAGTCGTCGCCGACCGGGCGAAGCACTTCGGTTGCGGCGTCATCCCGATGGGCGAGGCGGTGCAGCTTTGGCGCGCCCGGACGGCGAAGGTGACGCCGCTCAAGATGCCCGCCGGGGAGCTGGAAAAGTACGATGCCTCCGGCAAACTGCCGCCGCCCCGGACTTGGAAGGGCGACGTGGTGGGCAGCTACCGCCGCAACAAACGCGGCAAGCTGTGGTGCGACCTGACGCATTTGAACGGCGACGGCAACTACTTGCAGGGATGCGTGTGGTTCGCCTTCCTCTTCGGCGCGGACGCCGAAAAGATAACCTACAAGCCGAAGTTCCTCACCCAAAAGGAAGCGGCATTGATCCGCAAGTGCGCCGCCGACGCGGTGGCCGGCAAATGCGAATGAAGCTCCGGTAAAACGAAACGGGCGTCGGGAAATGCTTCCCGGCGCCCGTTTTCCATGCCTTCGATGCTTCAGAGCTTTTGGAGCGCGATGCCGATGCGGCGGAGCGACTCCGCCTTGCCGAGTATCTCCATGATCTCGCAGGGGCCTCCCGGCGTAACGGCCATGCCCGAAACGGCGATGCGCACCGCCCACATCGGCTGACCGATCTTGACTTGTTTCTTTTCCGCGTACTCCTTGAAGAGCGTGTAGACGGCGTCGCGGTCCCAGGGCTCCAGCGCTTCGACGCGCGGGGCGAGTTCGGCGAGCGTTTCGCGCGCGGTCTCCGGGGTGGACTTGCTCTTCTGGTGGCAGAAGAGCGCCGTATCGTACTCGGGCAGCGCGGAAAAGAAGCCGATCTTTTCCGGGATGTCGGTCAGCTTTTCGGTCCGCGCCTGAAGCAGTGCGGCGATGGCGGGATATTTGCTTTCCAGCGGAGTTCCGGCGAGCCCGCTGAACGGGAGCGATATTTCCGCGAACTTTTCGACCGGCAGCGCCTTGATGTGCTCGGCGTTCATCCAGCGGAGCTTGTCGTAGTCGAAGACGGCGGGGGATTTGTTCAAACCGGCGAGGTTGAACGCCCCGACGAGTTCGGGCAGAGAGAATATCTCGCGGTCGCTCTTGGGCGACCAGCCGAGGAGCGCGATGTAGTTGACGATCGCTTCGCTCAAATAGCCTTCCGCCACCAGATTTTCGAAGCTCACCGAACCGTGGCGCTTGGAAAGTTTCGAGACATTGCCGTCGGCGTCGCGCCCCATGATGAGCGGCAGATGCACATACTGCGGCAGCTCCCACCCGAAGGCGCGGTAGAGCAAATTGTACTTGGGCGTGCTCGAAAGGTACTCCGAACCGCGCACGACGTGGGTGATCCCCATCAGGTGGTCGTCGACGACGTTGGCGAAGTTGTAGGTCGGCATCCCGTCGCGCTTGAGCAGGATCTGATCGTCGAGGACCTTGTTTTCGATCGTGATGTCGCCGAAGACGAGATCGCTGAAACTCGAAGTCCCGCCGCGGTCGATCTTCTGCCGGATCACGAAGGGCTCGCCGGCGGCGACGCGCTTTTCCGCTTCGGCGGCGTCGAGGTCGCGGCAGTTGCCGGGGCAGCCGAGCGCAGTGGGGGCGGATTCCGCATCGGCGGGCTCCTCCTCCTTGTCGCAGAAGCAGTAGTACGCGGCGCCCGAGGCGACGAGTTTTTTGGCGTACTCGATGTACAGCGGCTTGCGCTCGCTCTGGATGTAGGGCCCGCAGGCGCCGCCGACGTCGGGGCCTTCGTCGTGGTCGAGCCCGGCGCGCTTCAAGGTGGCGTAGATCACGTCCACGGCGTTTTCGACGAGGCGCGCGCGGTCGGTATCCTCGATGCGGAGGATGAATTTGCCCTGCTGCGAGCGGGCGAGCAGCCACGCATAGAGCGCGGTGCGCAGGTTGCCGACGTGCATGAAGCCGGTGGGGCTGGGGGCGAAACGAGTCCTTACGGTGTCCATAGTATGAGATTCCTTTTGAGCTTGAAATTATGTTGTCCCTGCTCGGACATAACATAACGGAAAAACGGCCGGTTTTCAAGTGCGCCATGCGGCAAAATGGAACGCGCGCCGCGTCATCGGCGCGCAAGTTAATCACCAACGACCTTATAAAATCTCCAATGGGATTCGACGAGGCGGCGAAGCCGCCGAAGAGCGCGCCGCGTCATCGGCGCGCAAGTTAATCAACAACGACCTCATAAAATCTCCAATGGGATTCGACGAGGCGGCGAAGCCGCCGAAGAGCGCGCCGCGTCATCGGCGCGCAAGTTAATCACCAACGACCTCATAAAATCTCCAATGGGATTCGACGAGGCGGCGAAGCCGCCGAAGAGCGCGCCGCGTCATCGGCGCGCAACCCCGCTACAAGAATCACATGAAGATGCTATAGCATCTTCATGAAAAGATCGCCGGTTTTTGAAAAACGGCAAATGAAATTTGCAAAGTTTTTCAAAAACGGCGATCGGTGATTCTTGTTGCGGGGTAGGGGGATATGGCATCTCCAATGGGATTCGAACCCAAAACACACGCTCAAAACTCAATAAGACATACGATTTTTATTAAAAACGAATATATTTATGGCGTTTCGTCCAATTTCGTTGTTCGCAGTTGTTGGATGCGACGGGCCGACACCAGATCGTGGCTGTAAAGATCCGTTATCTTATCCGATTTCTGACCGGCAACCCCGCGGGTTGCGTGGCGCGGTACTCCTTCTTCGTCACAGCGAGTGATGAAACTGTCCCGGAAGCAGTTGAAATTCACAGTGTCATTGCCGTCGCGCGCGATCCCCGCTGCATCAAGGATCTTTCCGAACGCTCGGTGGAACTCGTCCCCGTGCCGCTGCGCTCGCGTCAGCCCGAGGACAAATTCGTTAATATGCGGCAGCTTCTCCAGCCGTTTCATGATCTCCGGATGCAATGGGATCTGCACCGCGCGGCCATAGCGCGCCGTTTTGCCGGGCATTGTAGTCAGCACGTCGCCTTCGATCTGATCCCACCGGGCGTTGAAAACCGTTTCCTCGCGCATTCCCGTGTACCACGCAAACACGCAGGCGCTTTTCCACGGCTCCGGGGCGACGCGGCAGATGCGGCGGTACTCGTCTTCCGTGAACGGGCGCTGATGCTTCGAAGCGTGCAGCCGGTTCGGGATTTTTGCGAAAGGCGACTCCTGCATCCCGGCGTCGATAAGCAGCAGCTTGAAAACCGTGTTGCAGGTCGATTTGCGGTTGTTGAAGCTTTTGCCCTGGCCTTCGCCGCCGTAGTAGGTGGTAAGATACCGCAGCGCCAGTTCCGGGGTGACCTCGTCGAAGTATTTCACGCCCTCGACGTGCTCGACGAAGTGCTGGAACAGCATCGCCGAGTGGTCGGACAACGCCCGGTACTTCATAGCGGCGTTGCGCCACTCGGCGAGTTTCAACCGCTTGCGCCGATGATCGCGAACGGGGCGGTACTCCGGGACCTGCTCCCCCGGCATGTTCGCCGTCTCGCGGTCGAGGCGCGCCGCGTGCGCGAGATAGCGCTGATGCAGCCGCGCCTCCCGGTTCTTCCGCATCAATTCGGCCTCGAGCGCACGAGCCTCGCGCAGATCGCAGGTTCCGAGGTTTACGGTCGCCATCGAGTATTTGAGCCGCCCGTCCGGAAGCGCGAGCACACGCCGGAAGTAGGCGTGCCAGTAGTTGTTTTTACCGCGTTGTCGGAGCGCCATTTGGGGCAGGCTTTTTGAAGAGAACGGTTTGAAGTCCGTCTATGTGCTCGTACAGATCCGGATTGATGTGCGCCCACATGGGATCAAGGATAAAATCCACTCCTTCACGCCTAGCGAACTTGCTGGCAGGAACAAAATCGCCGTCTCCAGCTACAAGCACGATGGTTTGAACTTGCTTTTTTAAGACCATACTGGCGATGTCGACACCAATTTTCATATCCACCTGCTTCTGGCGAAAATTTGGTCTCAAATCTACCTCGGGGTCCAAATCATCGACCGTGATTTTCTTTGCGAGCAGTTCCTTGACTTTTTCCGGGGTGATTTGCCACGAAGAATCTCTGTCAAGGTTCAGCCGTCCCAGCCGTAGGGCCATTTTCCGCATGGCACGCAACCTTTCAAACAGCTCCACCTTGAACTTGTATTGGGGAGACTCCTTGAATTTTACAAATCGCCCGGAAAGCGGATTGTGCAATCCAATGTCGAACGGCGGGCAGTCGTAAAAAAACACGCGGTATATTTGTTGTTCCAAACGTTCGGCGTGGTTGGCGCAAAGAACGTTTATCAACCTAACGGTGTATTCAGCATCGTTTCTTTTTTCCGGTCTGCACAGGCTGTTTACCCGTTTCAGAAAATACCCTCCATCAATGAGTATTGCAACCTTCCCGTCAGTTTTGTAGGGGCGGAAAGCATTATCTGCTGTCGGTGCTACGGCAGGAGATGCCGCTGGTGCTGCAGTCGGAGTTACGGTCTGGGTCGGAGTTGGAGTGGTTCTGTTCATGGTCTGAGTCCTTTATGTTGATGGTAAAAACATGACCCCGGAATCCGCTTGCGCGCTATCGATAGACGCAAACTCCATCCGGGGTTCGGATTGACGACCCAAAGCATTTTTCGCTTCGGTTTACTCTTAATATAGCGCATTTTGTCAACATTTCAAGGGGTTTTGTTGGATTTATTGGGTTAAATTGGATAAAAATTCCACGCGTGAGGTTAATCGCCCGCCGCGATTCCAACAGACCCAACTGTCGAAGAGCCATTATATCTTCCTCAACCGTTTCCAGATCACCGCCCAGGGTATGACCAGCGCGGGGATCGTCGCCGCGTTGATCAGTATGCAGGTGCGGAAGTAGTTGTCCTTGGAAAACGCCGTTTGAATAAAATTTTTCATTGTTCCCACCGGTTTTTTTTGTTGATGATTCAGTTTATTCCTCGCCGCTTGAAGTTTTCATAAAATTCTTTCACGTCGCCATCCTGTCGCACGTGATCTACGGTAAGGCGCTGTTCCAGATACAAGCCGCCGATGCTTGTGGTGCGGCTCAATGCGACGTACACCATCCCGACATCGAAGGTGTTGCTCGGATCGAAAGCGAGCCTTCTGAAAGTCAATCCCTGCGTCTTATGCACCGTAAACGCCCACGCCGGAACCAGCGGAATTTGCGAATACGTCCCGGCAATATACAGTTTCCCTCGTTTGTCGAATTGATAGTCCTCCCAGGTTTCGTTCTGCACCGGATACGTCGCGCCGTCGTCTTCACATTTGACATCGACGGTCGTGGGCGTCAACGCGGTCACGACGCCCATGCTGCCGTTTTTCCAGTGCGAGCCGTTCTTCACGAACATCACCTTGGCACCGACCTTCAATTCCAGTTTGCGCGGCACCGGCAGCTCGGGATCCTTCATTCCCTCGAATGTGCCTTCGCAAACTCCTGTAAACAAAAACGCCGGAGAACTCAAACCGGCCAGCATTTGACGGTTGCGGGCATCCACCGCCGCGTTGGTGGGGAAGACCCGCGGCACATCGGCGTCGGCAAACTCCACACGGCGGTTGAAGAACTGCAACATGTCCCGGTCGCAGCCGACGCGCAGCCGATTGAGCATCCCGGCATACTCGCGTTCGCTGACCTTCTGCCGGAATTGATGCGTAAACTCGACATATTGGATCGACATATTCTTCAAACAGTGCGCCGAGAAGAACCGCGGCGAACTCCAACTTTCCCACGGCACCGGATTTTCCTTCTCCGAAAACCTCTTTTCCAACCCCGGATTCATTTTCTCATCCACGACTGGAGGCAGCTGGTACAGATCGCCGACCGCGACGATCTTTACCCCGCCGAAAGGACGATTATCGTGCCGAGCGATCATCAGCGCCACGCAGATAAGATCGAGCATATCGGCGCGAACCATGGATATTTCGTCGATCACAAGTATACGGATATTCCGCAAAAAATCGAAGCGTTGCTGATTATATTGATGTGCCGGCAGAGATTCGGCGGTCGCCCAAGGCGCGGTCTTGAAGTGAAAACACGAATGGATGGTGAGGCCGTTGATGTTGCGGGCGGCGATGCCTGTCGGTGCGACAAAAAGAATGTCGTCCGCGTTTTGGTCCAGCACGTACTTGACGAACTGGGATTTCCCCGTTCCCGCGCCTCCGGAAATGAACAGGAACGGAACGCGGTCATCGTTTGCCGCTTCGCGTGCGATGCGAAACTCCTGCGTGATGTTCATCATCGAGAGATGATTGCCACGTTCCCGCTCGCGGTCCAAGCGACGGCGCAGTAACTCGAAATCGCTTTTCAGACAATCATAACCGGCGAGGTCGTCACGGAGTGATTTGTTTTCGTTTTCAAGCGATTTTATTTCCGTTTGGAGCTTTTCGAAATCCTTTTGCTGTGTGGAAAAGTATTTAACCGAGTTGTCAAGGCGCTCTGTTAAGGTGACAACCTTGCCGCGCTCGACCGCCAATTCCGTCTGTATTTTCTGCAATTCGGCATCCTTGGCTTGCAATTGCGGATTGAAACGGCTCTCCGCTTCGGTATTTCCCTGGCTCAAGCCGCGCCGGAAACTCGTCTCGCGCGTGATCCAAAAGACCGCCACGACGAGACCGGCACCGACGAGACCGATCAAGAAAAACTCCAACGGCGTCATTTTTTCAGCACCTTTATCACCTTGATCTTTTCCTCGGCGGTCAGCTCGTCCGCGGCGAGGATCTTGTCAATGATCGCCGACAGGCAGCTATCGCTGATCTGATTGCTGCCATTGACGACATTGACGGTGCCGTTGTGGTGGGCGTGCGCATCCACCCTTTGGAAAACCGCATTGTCGCCGACCTTCAGATACGGCGCGAGAAACGGCAGCAGCTTCTCCCAATTCGCCCGGGTAATGCTCTTCGTCTTTCCATTGGACAGCATATTGAGCGTCGGGCGGTTCACACCGGATTTTCGCGCCAGTTCCGCCTCGCTGCCCGCGTCTTCGGCGGCGGCTTTTACCGCCCGAATGATCTTTGCATCCACTTGTGTTTTCGTCATTTTCATCTTGCCTCCGTCAATAATGTACAGCGTAGTATAAAAAAATCTATAAAAAAGTTATAAAAAGCCCTTGAAAAGTCAATATTGACATGGTAAATTGAATGCAGAGACGGAAAACAAGGAGCAAAAAGATGGATCAAAATCGATTTGTGCTGATAGGCGTAACCAAGGAGACCCGCGAGCTTTTGAGGCAATGCGCGGAGGTGAGGCGGACCAAGATCTACCAGTTGGTGCAGACCCTTGTCGAAGCCGATGCCGAAAAAATTTTGCCCGCAAAAGTCAATATTGACACCGCGGCAGCAGCGACCGACCACTAACCCCATCCTCCGCCGCGCCTCGGCGCTATGGAGGATAAAACAAAAAAGGAACGGAAAAGATGATCAAGGCAGAAGATGTGTTGCAAGCACTACGGGAGAAATACCACGGCATGAGCCATCTTGGGATCGCCAAGGCGACCGGGGTGTCTTACTCGTACATCGCGTATTTGATGTCAGGAAAGGCATCGACGCAAAGTCTGTCGCTCAAGAAAATCAATCAACTCTTCCCGGAAGCGTCTTTGAATTTCGGCGGGCGCGCGATCGGAGACCGGAACAATGTGGACGGTCAGGCGCGCGTACAATCCGACGATACGATCAACGCCGATTGCAATTCAGGGATCGTGATCCTCTTCAATTACGGTACGGTCAATCTGATGCGCGACGCGGAGAAAAAGGACCGATAGGACGAGTAGGACAAAACCCAACCCCCAACATAAAGGAACGGAACTAATGAACAGAAACCGGAGAAAGCGCCTCGAGGCAGTCAAGGACAAACTGGAAGAACTGTATTTCGAATTGGAGGCGATCCAAGAGGAGGAAGAGGGGGCGCTCAACAATATGCCGGAGAGCCTCCAGGAATCTGAGCGCGGCCAGGCCATGCAGACCGCGGTCGACACCATCGATGACGTCATGAACGACATCGAGAGCGTCAAGGACAATCTTGACGAACTGCTGCAGGGGTAGCTGATGTCCAGCATCCGCCTGCGTCCGGATCAGATCGCGCGGCTGCCGAAAGGGCAGGGGGCCAGGGTGATCCGTCTGGCGCTGGCGCGATACCGCAAAGGTGAAATCGTAATACAAAAACTCGGGAATCGCAAAAATGAAAAAGAAGTATTACAAGTGTTTGCACTTCGGCAGCGGCTTGAGATCGGTGACGCGCGTCTCGTGCGTGAGATCCTCGACGCCCACTTTCGGACTCCGGTCGATCACTCTGGCGAGCTCGCCCGCTGGGACGCGATCTGCGCCGAAATGCTCGACCACCTTCCTCCGTTCTTTCTGGAATAGGTGACGCGATGGAAAACGTAACGGACAAAATCAAAAAGCTGCTCGCGTTGTCACACTCCGACAACGAGAACGAGGCCGCCCAAGCTCTCGCCGCCGCGATCCGGATCGCACGGCAGCACGACATCGATCTCGAAAAGCTCAAGGGCATCGAGTTCATGGAGGAGATCGATCGCGACAACGTTTTCGTCAGGAGCCGCTTCGAGGCTTGGGAGACTTCGCTGTTTTGTGAGCTCGCCGACTACTTCGGCTGCCGGGTGCTCATCGAAACGCGCTATGTGAACAGAAAGCACGCCAACGAGACTTTCATCGTCTTCGGCACCGAGCGCGACCGCCAAACCGTGGACCATCTGGCGACCTATCTGCGGCGCTGCCTGCTGCAGCTGTGGAAAAAGAACAAATCGGCTGTTTTGATGAGAATGCGCTTCTTGTCTCCGCATACGACCGAGTACGCCGTCCGGCGCGACTATCTGCGCGGCGCTACGGCGAGCGTGCTCCGTAAGGCGAAAGAGATCTTCGACCGCGATCCCGAGGCTTCGTCCGGAAATGCCCTTATGGTTAAAAAAGGGTACGCCGTCGATCGTTACATCCAGGAAAACATCAAGCCGCGCGAGACGCACGACCGCACCGGTGCGATGTGCGCCTCCGCCTTGTTTGGCGCGGCCGACGGAAAAGACATCGACATCCGGCGACCGCTGGACGAACAACCCGCGCCCGACGTGGCGCGCATCGGGTGACGCCATGGCAGAAACGACCAACCTCGAACTCGCATCGGCGATCGCCGACAATCTCATGGCCCGGATCGAAGCGCGCTTCACCGTCCAGCCGACGTTGACGCTCGACCAGGCCGCGACGTCGCTCGGGCTGTCCGTCGACAAGGTGCGGCAGCTCTGCACCTCGGGCGAGATCCCGCACATCCGCGTGGACAAGTTCTACCGGATCAAGCCCGCCGACGTAAACGCCTATCTCGAACGCAACTACCACCACAGGAAAAGGAACTGAACATGGGAACCAGAGAATCCCGCACCATCACGATCCGCACGAAGGAACGGGAGTTCGTGATCCCGGAGCGAAAACCGGTCATCATCAAGTGGAAGGGGAAGAACAAGCAGCGGCCGGGTGTGAGTACCGGCATCGGCTGGCTGCTGCGGGGCGAGAAGCCGCATACGTTCCAGCTGGTGCATTCGGCGTTCCAGACGTGGGACAAGGTCGAGCAGGAATACCCGGCGACGTGGACGATCTGGGAGAGCCAGATCATCGACGTCCATCAAGTCCAGGTTGTGAGATAGGAGGACACCATGCAGATCAAATTCAAGAAACTCCACCCCGACGCGGTCGCGCCGAAACAGGGGACGCCGGGCAGTGCCGGGTTCGATTTGACCGTGTGCCGCCCGGTGGAACAGATCTCTCCCGCACACATCCGCTGTTGGTCCGGCGTCGCGGTCGAGATCCCGAAGGGGTATGTCGGTCTGATCTTCCCTAGGTCGAGCATCTGCAAAAAGGGGCTGCTGCTCACCAATTCGGTCGGGGTGATCGATTCCGATTATCGCGGGGAGATCTCCGCTGTTTTCGATATTCTTCACAGCGAGGAAAACCCGCAGACAAGGAACATTATCGCCATATGGATGCCCCCGAGATATAAAATCTACGAAGTCGGCGAACGCTTCGCGCAGCTGGTGATCGTGCCGATCCCCGAGGTCGAGTACGTCGAGGTCGAAGAACTCACGCCCACCGAGCGCGGTACGGGCGGCTATGGGAGCACCGGACGATGAAAGCGACAGTATATCTGGGCGGTGAGTGGGTATTGGAAGGAACTGCGGAAGAGATCGCCGACGCCATGGCAAAATACGATTTTTCCAAGTATTTGCAAAAAAAGACGAGCATCCTGACTACGGAGGAAGTCATCGCGAAACGCGGCGCGCCTGACTGCGAGAACTGCGGACACTTCCAAGCCATGTTCCCGTACGAAATGAGCCAATGTCAGAAATACAATAAAAGCTGCAAAGAAGCGCGCGAAAACGAGATCCTTTGCGGTCACCGCGGCAAAGACTTCGATCCTACAAAGCGGGAGGCAAAATAACGATGAAAGCGTATCGTTTTATCGATCTGTTCTGCGGCGGGGGCGGTTCCATCACGGGCGAGATCGCCGCGTTGAAAGCCGCTGGTCTGAAATACGAGGGGCGCGGTTTCAATCACTGGGACATGGCGATCCGAACGATTCAGGCGAACCACCCCGAGCTTGTGCCGGACTTCGAGCGCGCCTGCGCCGACATCGCCGAGGTCAGCGGACATCCGCAAAGCGTCTTCGACGACGATCCGACGCGCCTCGATCTGCTCTGGGCGTCGCCGAGCTGCACCCATCACTCCAACGCGGCGGGGGGCACTCCGCGCAGCGAACAGCTCCGCAGCCAACCCGAACACCTGCTGCCGTTTCTGCGGCTGACAAAATGCCGCCGGATGTTCGTCGAGAACGTCAAGGAGCTGCTGCAATGGGGGCCGTTGCTCGACCGGGGCACATGGTATAAAGGGCGTTTCTACCGCGCGGGGCAAGCCAATCCGCGCCGCCGGGGCAGATTCTTCAACGACTGGCTGCGCGACGTCAGGGATTCCGGCTACCGGGTGGAGTACGAGATCCTGAACGCCGCCAACTACGGCGCGGCGACCAGCCGCGAGCGCCTGATCATCCAGGCGGTGCGGAAGTCGTCGGGCGAAAAGATCATCTGGCCCGAACCGACGCACTCGCGGATCCCGATCTACGGCAGACCGTGGCGCAGCGCCGCCGAGATCATCGACTGGACGATTCCAGGCGAAAGCATCTTCGACCGGAAAAAGCCGCTTTGCGAAAACACGCTCCGCCGCATTGAGGCGGGGATCCGCAAATACTGGGGCAAATGGGCGGAACCGTTTTTGATCATCCTGCGCGGCACCGGCAACACTCAACTCAATTCGACGGCGGTGCCGCTCTCGGCTCCGCTGCCGACGATCAGCACCAGCGGATCGCACATCGCGCTAATCACGCCGTTTCTAACGCGCTACAACGGCGGCGAGAACCGCAACCACGGCGTCGATTCTCCGGTGCCGGTGATCGACTGCTCCAACCGTTACAGCTTGATCTCGCCGCTCTTCATTCCGCAGCACTCGGGCGGCACGGTCAAGCCCTGCGCCGCCAATCCGCTGCCGACCGTCGCCACGACGGGAAGCATCGGCATCGTGACGCCGTTTTTGACGGCTTACTACGGCAACGGCTTCACGGTGCCGGTCACGTCGCCGACGCCGACGATCAGCACACGGGACCGCTTCGGTCTGGTGCAGGGGCGCATCCTCACGCTGCCGGACGGCCAGCGGTACAAGCTGGACATCACGCACCGGATGTTGACGGCGCGGGAACTTGCCGCCGCGACCGGCTTTCCTGACGACTACGTTTTCGTCGGCGGCGACACCGCCGCGAAGAAGATGATCGGCAACGCGGTCTGCCCGGATCTGGCGAAGGCGCTGATTTTGGCGACACTGGCGGCATAGGAGGCGACACCATGACTGACGCGATAACCATCTATCGCCCGTGGGTGACGCTGATCGAGCTGCTGCCGGAAGCGTCACAGCTGGGGATGTACCGGGCGATCTGCCGGTACGCGCTCGACGGCACGGAGCCGGTTTTCGAGTACGGCGACGCGGCGAGCGTGAGCGTCTTCGAGACGATTCGCCCGGAGCTGCGCAAATCCGCCGCGCGGCGGGCGGCGCAACAAAAAGGCGTACAAAGGCAGTTGCAAAACCAATTACAAAAGAACTTGCAAACGCCGCCCAAAAACCCCACCCCCGAGGGTAAAACCGCACAAACGCCGTCACAAACCGATTTACAAACCGAATCACAAACGCCGTTACAAACCGCCGACAACCAAGAAAAAGGAAAAAAAGAACCAAAAAAAGGCAAAAAGAATATCATCAAAGAAACGATTACTGACGTAATCGCAAAGAATCCCGCCATGCTGCCGCCGCACCTGCAATGCGACACCTTCCGCAAAAAGTATCTCGAGTGGGAAGCCTTCCGGCGGAAGAAGCGCATCCCTATCTCGCCGCTGGCGTTTTCGCGGCAGATCAAAATGCTCTCCAAGCTGACGCTGGCGCAGGCGATCGAAGCGATCGACACCTCGATCGCGAATGACTACCAGGGGCTTTTCCCGCCGCGCGGTGCGAAAACCGCCCCGCAACAGCAACAGGGAAAGGACTATTCCGGCGTATGAAAAAGCTGATCTGTCCGTTCTGCCGCGACAAGGAACCGCCGCCGCGCGTCGGCTGGAACGCCTACAAGGTGCCGAACGACTGCTGCCCGGTCTGCTGGTACCGGTACGGTCGCCTTGTTCCGATGGTCCAAAAGAGGAGGTCGAAGCGTGAAAATTCTTGAATCTCGAAATCCCGGCATGGTGAAGCTGGAGTGTCAGGACTGCGGCCGGTACTTCGAAGTTGCGGACTTCCGCAGACATCGTTACCATCAGGCGTTCGCCAATTACTACGAGGACCACCGCCGCTGTCCGAAATGCCTCGCCGAATTTGCGCGTCGATGCGAAGAGCAAAAGGACCGGCAGCGCCAACTGGAACGACTGGCGCAGCTGTCGCGGCTCAAAATGGAGTCGGGGATTCCGGAGCACTACGCACTGTCTAAGCCGCCGGTGCGTTTCGTCGCCGAGTGGATCTATCACCACCGCGACCGGAATCTGCTGCTCTCCGGCCGGACCGGCACGGGCAAAAGCACTTCGGCGTGCTTCGTCGCGGTCGAACTCTTGAAGCAGGGGAAGCGCATCAGCTACACCTCGCTCCGGGCGCTCTTGGACGGCTGGCGAAAGGCGAAAACCTCGGACTGGGCGGATGCTCCCGACGCGTTGCTTGAGCACTTGTGCCGCCTGGATGTGCTGATCGTGGACGAGATGGTCGAGAAGGCGCGCGTCAGCGAATCCGGCCAGGAACTCTTGTTCGAACTGCTCGAACGCGTCTACAACGGCGAATGCCGCGCCCGGGTGTGGCTGCTCGGCAACTTTTACGCGGGCTCGCTGGAAGAGATCTTCGACGACGCCGAACCGGTGCGCCGTCGACTGCAGGAGAGTTTTCTCTGCGGTGTGATAGACCTCCCGAATTCGCGCATCAACCCGATCGATGTCTGGAGCGGCCGCAAATGAAACGAATATTGCAGGAGATGTACTGGGACTTTCTGGAGGGGCACCTTGAGGTGATCCTCGTCCCGCAGCGCGATCCGCCGAATCCTGGAGCTTGCCTGCGCGTGGCGCTACATGCGAACTGCGACTGGTATCGCGAGCTCTGCGGCGACTTCGAGAGCGCCCGCAAACAGCAGTACCGCCATTTCAAGACGCGCGTCAAGCGTCGCGAGATCGCGCGGATCATGCGCCGCCTGATGGCCGGGAAGCCGACGCAGGGCAAATATGCCGACTGGATAATCGCCTATGCCTCCGAGAAAAAAAAACAATACGAACGAGTTACGAAAGGAGATGCTTGATGTCGGAAAAAGATGAAACCTCGTATTTTGGGAGAGCTTGCGCCGTCGTCTCGCTGGTGCTGGCGACGCTGAAACTCGCTGGGGTGATCGACTTGCCGTGGTGGATCGTCGCCCTGCCGATCCTGCTGCCGTTTGCGATCCTATTGCTGTTGCTTTTCATCCTCGTCGTCGTGGTCGGCACCTTCAACCGGAGGAGAAGATGAACAGTCCCAATACTCCCAACCGTCCCACAACTCCCAAGCGAGGCGCATCATGCCCGGAATGAGATCCCTGCCGCTCGCGGAAGTCGTGCGTCTCTTGAGCAAACTCCCCGGCAAATATGCCGCCGTCGCCGCCATTGGCGTCACGACCGGCTGCCGGATCACAGAGATCCTGTCGCTCCGGCGCTTCGATCTTCTGACGCCGGACGGCAGGTTGAAGGAGCGGATCGCGTTCCTGAAACTCAAGGCAGCGAAGAAGACGAAGAAGGTCACGCACCGCAAACTCGCGATCCCGGAGGCATACCGTCCGTACATTCTGCGACACCTTGTCGCCGAGGAGAAGCGCGGCTACGACCGCCCGGACGATCTGGTTTTCCGGGGGCAGCTGGGCAAAGCGCTGTCGCGCCGGACGGCCTACCGGATCTTCCGCGACTATCTCGGCGAAGGCTACGGCACGCACTGGATGCGGAAGACCTTCGCGCAGGAGCTCTTCCGGTATTTCATCAATCAGAACATGAGCGATCCGATGCGGGCGCTGGAACTCACGCGTCAGGCGCTTGGCCACGCGCGGATCGACACTACGGTCAAATACCTGGGGATCACCGAAACGGCCATCGACGACGCGCAGAAAGCGATCTTCAACAAGGAGGCATAGACATGGATCAGCTGGCGAAAAATCTGGATGAAGGGCGGAATCCGTTTCGCGGGATCGCGGACCGCTGCCGACTGTCGGAGCGCACGGTGCGGACGGCGTTCTCGCGTAAGCCGGTAACCTGGGAAACGGCGCGAAAGATCGCCCAGGTCTGCGGGATCGACATGCGGGAGTTTGCGATCAAGGCCGACAACCGCGGCCGCAAGAAAGCAAAAAGCCCCGGCGTCTGACCGGGGCTGTTCCAGCAACCGTTAAATTTTTTATTATGAGTATGTTATCGGAATATCACCGAAAAAGCGCCGTTTTCACAATCCCAATAATATTCTTTGCATTCTGTGTGGGGGATATAATGAAAGGCATAAAGATCAATTTTATACGTTTTTTGGAAATGTACCGCTAAATCGTTAGCAACTTTAAGCAACTGGAAGTAGGTGTCGCCTTCCTTTACATTCACTTCGCCACCCGAAACACGTTCGGCCCTTTGTCCGTTCTTTTGAAAGAACGCTTCAACTTTCATATAACTTTTTCCTTTCTGGTTGCCGCGACACTAATATAACAGCGATTCAATAAAAAATCCAGCAATGCTTGAATAAAAAAGCGAACGCGAAAAACGGAGTAAACCGTTAATCACGTTCGCTTTTTGCCGTTTTGTTTTGTTGTTCGGTTCTACCGCTCCGGCACCTTGTAGGTCTTGCGATCCTGGAACTCCTGCTGCTTGCCCTTGTTCCAGTTTGCGACGGGCCGGAAATAGCCGGTAACCCGGCTGTAAACTTCGCACTTTTCTCCGCACTTTTCCATAATTCAATTCTCCGCCTGCTCGGGGGCCTCCTCCCAATCCTCCAAAAGCATATCCGACTGACTGGCGAGCCAGCCGGTAAGGATTGCCTTTCGCCCGGTGCTGTCATGGGTGTACATGCAAATTGTCGGCAGGGCGAGGATCGAACCACCGTTCCGCTCCGCAAGCTCTTTCAATATCGCGTCGTGGCAGATCGCCGCGACCGCGATGATCGTCGAGAGGACCCACTTCCAAGATTCGGAGTGCTCTCTTATCCACGTCTCGACCGCCGCCATGCGGGCGAGCAACCCTTTGTGCCCGTTTCCATAGAGAGCCTTGAAGTCGCGGTCGAGCGCCTCCCTGATGTCCTTCAACTGCCCCTCGATGCGTCCGAGAGTCGCGTCGCGCTCACGATCGGTCACTTGGCCGCCTCACCCGTTTTGGTCTTCGCCCTGATCTCCTCGATCTTGGCGAGGATCTCCGCCTTGAGTTTGGCGACCTCTGCCTTGAGCTTCGCCTTGCCCGCCTCGGACAAATTTTCCGACGCCTCGATCTTCTTATTGATGGCGGCTTCGGCGTAGTCGCTGACCTTCTGCACGGCTGCGTTGTGGACCGCCTCCGGGGTGGTGCCGAAAGCAGCGTAGATCCCGGCGCATCCGGACATGGTGACGGCGACGGCGACTGCGACGATGGCGATAATCTTTTTCATGATGCTGCTCCTCCTTACAGATTTACTGCGCTGACGTTGAAATTGAACGATTTCCCATCCGAGAAATCCGGCACCCCGGACTTCCCTTCGATGCTCTTCACGGGGCCGTGGCCGAAGGTGTTCCCGGCGGTCGGCGTGCAGTATTCCGCATTTGCCTCCGTAGGTTCGTAATACTCGACCTTTGTGACGCTCTGGCAACCCGCGAGTGCGGCGACGGTCAAAATGGCGACGATGATCTTCACTTGTTGTTTTCCTCCTCCTCCTTGTCCGGATCTTTTTTATCCTTGTTTTTCCAAAAGTAGATCCACCGCCAAATGCGGTAAAGGATCCGCTGAATTATGCCGAGCTTCGGCTGCATCGCGGCTTCGGCGGCGTCGATGGTCCTGGACTTCCGACCGGTGCGGTTGAAGTACCAGATCTCGAACCATTGGACCAGGAGAAACACGCCCGCGATCAGCCACGGATTGGAAAACACCTTGTCGATGTCGACATTGTCGATCCATGACTTTTCCGGTTGCGCTGCGGTTGGATGCGCCACTCCTGTCGGCGACATCACCGCCGACTGCCCCCGAATAGCTTCGAACACCAATTCTCCGGGGATGGACGACGGTGCGGGAGTGACATGTCGTCCGCACCCGGCGACGGCCAACATCGCGGCGATGGTCAAAAAGACGACTTTATTCATCCTGCACCTCGTCGAAGAGCTCGTTCCAGTTGCGACCGAGACGGGCAAGGTCGGCCGCAATCCCGCAGAATTTCACGGCCAACGCGCCAGTCTGTTCCTCCGTCATGCCGTGTTGCGTACACCACGCGAGCAGTTCCGGCGAGAACGCTCCGGTCGGGAAGTCCGCCCGGGTGTAGGCCGCTCCGGTTGCTTCGGAGAGTGCCGCCGCCGCGTCGTCCACATAGCCCCAAAACGCCGCTTTTACAGCGGCAAAATCGGGGTTTTCGGGCGGCGGCTCGGGGATGGGCGGGAAATACTCCGAGTACCCTGCCGCGCGGAACTGCTCCGGCGAAGGATTCCAATGTCTCATCCCGTCGACGACGATGCCGCCGCCCTGATAAATTTTTCCGTCTTTTATCCACATCATTGCACCTCACGCTATGGTGTTACATATTCGATGTAGCCGCCCGCGCTCACGTTGACCGTTCCCGCGTTGCTTGTGACCGCGAGCGCGGAACCGCCCGACAACACCGTCAGCGTGCCGCCGTCAAGGACAACTGCGCTCGCGACCCCCGCGCAGTTGCAGGTTCCCCCGCCGCTGATGGTAACGCTGTTGACCGCGCCGCCAGCTCGCACCGGAACAGCCCCACCGGAGAAAACGATCACTGCCTCCGCGTTGCATCCCGACGACGCGAAAAGCGTGCCGGAAATATTTGCCGAACTCAAAAAAGCGTTTGTGACGATGATATTGCCGCCCCTCTCGACCGTGACCGCGTAGGCGTGCGCGGAAAGAATGACATTCGCCAGACCTCCCGAGTGCAACGTGAATGAACTCGCCACACCGCCGATGGTGATGGTGGTCGTACCCCCGGAGGAAATATTGCAGGCGCTCATTACACCGCCGCTTGACACATACTGCCTCGCTAGAGCTGTCACGTCTCCGCCGATCACAACGCCGCGATTGTAGATATATTGCGATTGACCGGAACTGACGATTGCCCCGGTCATCGTCATCCCGGAGCGGATGGTCACGCCGCCCGCCTTGATCCACACACCGGTTTGACCGTCAATAGGCTGTTCGACCGTGACCGCCGCCTTCGCACCGCACGCCATGAAAAACATGCTCATGTCAATCCTCCAATTCGCCGCAGACCATCATGCCGTTCCACACGCCGATGGAGTAGGAGCTGCCGCCCTCGTAAGCCGACGGACGCCCGCCCCACCACTCGAAGCCGCTGTCGTTGATGCTGACACTGCCGCCCGAGGCGACGGTGAAGCGGAGCCACGATTCCCGCATGCTGCTTTCGATGCTCGCCACCGAGAGCGATGTGAGCGGCTGGGTGAAGGTGTACGCCGTGCCGCCGGACAAGACCGCGATGCTCGCGCTGGTGGTCTCGCTGTCGGTCGAGGCGACGAGCTCGGTCAGCACCGGGCGGGAGTTGACGAAGACATTCCCACCGCTAACCACCAATTTTGTTCCATCTGCATCCAGAACTACTGCACCACTGGTTGCGGACAGCGTTATGTCCGCCATGCCGGTGCGCGCAGTGATGGCGAACTCATCCATCGGGATAATG
>Ga0310696_10001844_pt1 | contig 29536 bp, 38 predicted proteins | sample AusTroGonzalo_MG_4_FD_203885 | JGI IMG/M metagenome (GOLD analysis project Ga0310696, IMG submission 203885) | Bovine rumen microbial communities from tropical cattle in Woodstock, Queensland, Australia - Gonzalo_02 (v2) (version 2) | ecosystem: Host-associated > Mammals > Digestive system >... | reverse complement strand
TTTTTACCCGTCAGTGCCTTAACTGGTGTAAGGATAACAAGGACCTTTATGGTAAGGGATTTGACAGAGTAATCATTTTCTCTGACTCTCAGGATTGTGATTACAGTAAGGAACTTCCTAAACCTTTCGGAAAATATAATTACATCTGTGATATTTCTGCCCACACCAAGGGTGTAAATTACAGAGGTGTATGGACTGCTGAAATTAGCGGATGGAGTGAGCACTTCCTTACTTACATCGCAGCTTATGAAGGCATTGAGAACACTTTCGCTGAGGAGTAATATCCTTCAGTGAAAGCTGTTTATTATCGGGAAGTAGCAAAGTGGTCAAATGCGGCGGAGATTTTGTACTGTAACGTTTGTTCCTTTGACTGTTTCATATGGTGAAGTTATCAGATACTTCAATGGGTAAGTCCGCTGGTTAAACCTACGTAGGTTCGAATCCTATCCTTCCCGACAAAGTGTGGTGGTTCTCACTGCATTTCATAATGTTTGTTTTGTTTTACAAGAATGCCGGACGTTGGGAAACGTCCGGCATTTACTATAATATTATATTTCTATTAATAATGTTTTACAAAATATTCTGGCCAATTTTTAAAATCTTTCTCAGTAGGAATTGTATCTGCACTACCAAAGAAATCACTTTCTTTCCAATTACCTTTTAACATATCTAAAAGAAAACCTACTCCATCTGCGGTTTTACCTTTTACTCTTCCTTCTATTTCATGTTCACTATCTAATCCTTCAATATCTAAATATTTAGCATACCATTTAAATATATCATCAAGTTCATCAGAAGCATATAAAACATATTTATCTGGTGTATAATCTTCATAATCATTCTGGAATCCAGTAAGCTGACATAAGAAATCGCTTAATACTGCGAAATGAGCATGTTCAAATCTATATCTGTCAATAAATATAACATATTTCTTAAATGGAACCTTTATAGTTTTCCAAATTTTATTAGAATCAGAAACGCTCCAAGATCCATCTTCATCACATTTAGGAATAGGTACAGACATTAATTCAGTTTTAACATCTTTATTGATTTTGAGCTTTTCAGCTATAAGGTATTCTTTTAATGATTTCATATGATAAATATTCCTATATTATTTATATATAAAAATAATTAAATCTAATGAGTAATCGAGTCTTTTTAAATACACAACCAATAAAAAGCAGTCTTGCTCCTAAGATACAACAAGAAATAATGGATAAAATTTTAGAAAAATATCCTGATCTTGATTATTTATTTATTGGATCTGTTGGTAAAAGAAAAGATGATGATTATAATGGTGATATCGATATTGCTATTAATTGTCAGAATATAGAAGCATTAAATACTATTATAAATGATGTTTTCGGGTACCTAGAATCAATCCAAATGGAATCTCTATACATTATCTCAATTAAGTATCCATATCAAGATATGGACGAAATTAAATATGTACAATGTGATTTTATGATTATGTGGGATAAGTTATATACTGCTTTCAGATATTGGTGCCCTGATTATAGGGAAAATGAATCTAAATATAAAGTAGGTGCTAAAATTATGTTTACTAATATGATTTTAAATCATACAGATGAACGTAATAAAAATTTGTTAGAAGATGAAGTTGGACAATTTGATTTCAGACCGACTGCTTTATATAGATATGTATATAAAAAGGATTTTTCTAAATATAAAGAAGAATTTATTACACTAGATCCATTTGAAATTGCTTCTTACTGTTTTAAAGATGGTAATCCTGATCATTTTATAAGTGTAGAAACATTATGGAAAGCAATACATTCTGATAATTTTAAGTATCCTGATGAAGTTAAAGAATTAGAAAAAAATTTATTTAAAAACTCATTTAAAAAAGGATGGACCAGTATAATTCCCGAGGATTTCGAGTTATCATACTGGACCATTGAAGATATATATAAAGTAATTAATTGTGAGAAAATTATTAATGAAATTAATAAAATATCACAGAATGGACATGAATATTAGCGAAATATCGCATTTTAAAAGTCCAAAATCTGCAAAATATCGCAATTAATTATCGCATCCAAGCTTCATTATATCTGAATCCGTTATTAAATGTAGAAAGTATATCTTCCATTTTCTTTAAACGGAATTCTACAACAGAAAATCTATTAGTAAATTCAGCAGGATTATTTTTCAAATCTATAATATCTTTTCTTAAATCTGCTATTTCTTTATATAATTCAGTAACAGCATCATTGTTTTTAATTATGATATCTGTTTTATTCTTTATATTAATTGCAGTATAAATACAGAAACCTGTTGATGCTAAACTGATTAATAATATTACTATCAATAATGCTATCATTTCTTAATTAATTCTTTAATTTTCTTTTTAGCTTCTGCATTTCTCTTTTCTTCTTCAACCTTCCTTTGTATTTCTAATTCAATTTGTGCCTGCTTTTCTATTTCACGTCTTTCTTGTTCTAATCTTTCCTGTTCAATTCTTTCTTGCTTTATCTTTCTAGCATGAAATAATTTAAAGAAAAAATCAGAAATATTACTCAACATTTGACGAAATGTAGTTTTCTCTTTCTTAACTACAATATATCTTTCAGGCACTTTTTCAATATCTACTAATTTTTCTCTAAGTTCGTTAATATCTTTTCTTATTTCATCAAGTTCATCTTGTATTGATTTAACTGTGGTAGTAACTGTACTATTTATTACAGTATCTAAATCATTAGATATTGTAACAAAATATGAATAAGAATTATTACCGATTATGTCTGCTTTAGAAGAAAGATATGTTAACCTTTCATTTGTAAATTGAATTTTATTTTCTAAATCAGTATCTGTTTTATTAAATTCATTTATCTTAGAATATAAGTATGAAAATGCTACAGATGCTGATTTAGAAGTTTTTACTATTTTAGTATCTAACTCTGATATACGCTCATTAATTGAGCTTATTAATTGTAATGAATCCATTTTTAACTCTATATATAATCTTGTACATAAAAATAAAAATTAAATTGGTAAATCCTCACTATTTAAGTCTTTATCTGAGAATAAACTGTAATCATCTTTATCTTTTTGCTCAATTTTTTCTTTTTCAACTTTATCTGTTTCTTCTTTCAAATTCTTCATTAAATCATCTTTACGGCTGCTATTCTGACGGTTAATGAATCTTGCATTAGAATTATCCTGTTCTGAATATACAGAATAGTCAAATCCTTCATGTACAATATTCTTAATATCTCCCTTAATACTTTCAAGAGTAACTTTACCCTTCTTATCAAATTCAGGAAGAGGAACATCTACTTCTTCAGAAATATCCTTCTTCATTTCATCTTCAAGGTTCTGAATAAAGAATTCATGTGTAGTTTCTGTACCATAAGTATCTCTTATTAAATCCTTTCTATCCCACTTTAAATCAACCGGAGATATAAGGATTTGTCCTTCCTTACCTGGTCTACCTTGATTTACAACTACTTTCCAAAGATCTTGAACAATACTAAACATTGATTCAAGATAATCACTATCATCAACTACCAAATCAGGAATACTGTTAACATATGCTACAGTATAATTCGCAAGCCATACATTAATATCATTTTGAGTTACAGTAGGATGTTCATTTGCAAACTTTTGTGCTTCCTTAACAAACTTAACAATAGGGAAATCAAGTTTATTGTTTTTCTTATTATACTCAATATTTACAAACCTTCTAATTCTGTCAATCTTAGTATAATTAATTCTATTTGTTTTAGAATCAATACAATAATTATATATATCTTTAATTGTATCAATAGAATAGAATCTGTATAATGAAAGTATAATAGGTGTATTCTTTTCTAGTACTTCAATACTTGCGCAATAAAGATTATTCTCACCTCTGATTTCCTGATATTTCTCGTCAGGATCCTTAAATATACCATAATTACCTCTTACTATTTCCCTATAAAGGTCAATATTATCCTCAGTAATATGTGAAAGATATTCCTTTACCTGAGCTGTATTTTCATTCCATCTCATATGTTTTGCAGTTGATTTTAAATCTTCATATTTAAGTTTTGATTCTTCTGGTTGTATATCTTCTGTAGTAATAGTATTAATAGTATATCCATAATACTGCATACCTTTCTTAATAACATTTAATTGCTTAGCATATTCTGTATATCTATCCTCGAATATTCTTAATTTATATGCTGTTTCATCAATATAATATTTACAATCGATTTCATCATATTTGATATAGTTATTTACAGAAATCAAAGACATAATCATAGGATTATATTTTGCTTCATCAACATTTCTTTCAACCATATCATTTACAGTTCTGATATAATCTCTTACAACAACTAATGATTTCTCATCAAGTGATAAGTCAAGTTTGCGAGTATAATCCCAATCCATTAAAGTGCCTCTGATACTTCTGGGAAGGAATAATTTAATATACAAATCATTTCTTCTTAAACGGTTTGCATACTGTTCAATATCCTGTGAAATCGCTGGTTCATTAAAATATACATGAAATTTCTTTGTATCACAAATATCGATGCCAACAGAAAGATATGTAGTACATCCAATTATATCATTATCACCAATAGATTTGTTTTTATTAATATTATCCATTGATTCATCTCCATAATTAGATTTCTTATAATAGAAAAACTTTAAAGGACCTTTCCATCCAGTATTTTTCTTTACATTATCTACACCAAGTTCTTCTTCAACAAGTTTCATAATTTGTTGAAAATATGTACTTCCTTTATTAGTAGGCCAAATAATCTTAATACCATTTATGATATCTGCAGCCATAGATTTAGCCATTTCCCATTCAGCCTCACATTCTGTAGGACAAAGATATGTACTAAATTCTTTAATACGGGTTTCTTCTCTCTTTACCCTGATATGATTGATATTAGGGAAGAATAAGGTTTCTGCTGTAGGTGTACCGGTCATTAATATTACCTTTGCCTTACAGTTAGCAAGTCTCTGAATAGTAGGAGACATAACATTTCTATATGAACTAGTGAATAAAAGATGACTTTCATCGATTACTATATATTCAAATCCAGCGGCATCTATTTCATAAAGATTCAAATGACTGAATTTATCAATAGTCATCGACATAGAATTGGGACCAGCAAGTTCATCAAGAGAAGGTTTCTTGGAACCATAGTAATATAACCAATCTGATGTATTTTCATCTAATTCAATCTTAGATTTGATAATTGAAGTGAAAGGAAGAATAAGTAATACCTTAGACTTAAATGCTTTAATCATTTCAGTCTTACCATAACCCGCTCCCGCTTCCAACAAAGTAATTTTAGAAAGATTAGAAAGTATCTGATCTTTAATATCACTTAAATACTGATCCTTAGTCAAAAAAAGATTGATTTTGTTTGTATGCTCATTAAGTATAAAAATTGGATCATAATCTACTTTAGCATTTTTAATTTCTTCATCAATCTTTTCTAATTTTTTTTTAGTTTCATCAATATCCTCTTTAATCTTCAAGTTAAATCCATGATTCTCATTAAGAATATTGATTGCCCATTTTGAAACAGGTTTGTTATGTCTTGATGCCGTTGTTACATCACCAACAAGCTCTTTACGTGATGTACCCTCACAAATTTCACATAGAATCTCTAATGCTTTTTCCTTACCATATAAAGCGGTCAAAGTATTTGCAAGCTGCCATCTTTGATTATGTTTATAGTGACGTGGACCCTTTGATTTCTTTAAATCTCTATCATCTATATTTTCTACACTTTCATGTTTTACATTATTTTCATTAAGTGTATCATTTTCAAACCATTCAAGTTTATTAAATACTAATTTAAGATCAGGATGAGTGATCCAGTTTATAGATTCAATACCATTATTAATCGCACTTTCAAAAGCAGCATCAAGTCTTAAATCTACAAAATTAGTATTCATATATGCCTGATTATCTGCAGCAATAAATATACCTTGCTGAGGTTTAGCCATAGCATTATCAAGATATGAAATAATATCTTCCTTTGTATAACCAAATGTATCTATATACTTAAGAAGTGTAATATAGATATATGAATATTTATGACGGAAATTGCATCTGAATTCAATTCGTCTTGCATTTAATTCATTAGTAAGTGGTGTTATTTTAGTCCAGACATGAAGAGACCTTTTAGATGATGATAAACATACACCAAGGAACCAATGAAATGTCTTTAACTCATTGAATAAAACTGTTTTTAACTGATTTGCAAGCTCTGCATTTTTGATATCAATATCGATAATCTGTAAACCATTCCACATATTGAATGATTCCATACCGATAGGTCTTTTCGTACTTGCAGTAGAGAATACAACTTTTCTATTTAATTTATCTACAGCAGCATAGTTCTTGTCATGCATTAATGCATATATATCATACCAGTTACAAACAATACCTTCATTAAAATAAATTTTATCAGTTACAAGAGTTTCAATTAACTGTAATTGATCATTAACAAAATTTCTCTGTTCATCTAAAGGGCATAAATCAAATCTTGCACTTGAATAAACATATTTATGTTTGTTAAGTTCATTTTCAATATTTGAAAAACTACTTGAAATTTCAGTAAAATCTAAAAGAATATCAGAAATAGACTTCTTTTCTTGATTCTTTAAAACTTCATTTAACTGACGGTATTTTGCAAAATTATATGATTGTCCAAAAACATTGCTATTCTCTTCCATTAAAATCCTTCAGCACCTGTATTTTTATAAAAAATAGAATTTCTCATAGATTAAATTCGGTCAATTTTATAGTATTATGACTATCAATTTTTATTATTATATATAAATATGTCAATTAATTTATGAGCAATTCTTGTATAAATAATATAGAAAACAATAGTCAAAAAGATCAAACAATGTCTATGGAAGAATATATTAAGCAGAAACAAAACATTGAAGATCAGATTGACTATAATTTCATACAGAGAATAATACAGGAACTTACACAAAGCTGTGCTTTGAATATACCTATTCCTCCGTCTGCCATTCCACCACTTATTTTACAGGCTGCACAATACTTCTGGCAGAATGATGACCAAGCATGTCAGCATAAATGGTATTGTTTACCGAACAGAGAAATTCAAAAATGTGGTCCTAATAATATTGTTAAGCTTCCACAGCAGATTCTTTCTGTAGTAGGTGTATATAAAACAACAGCTGCATTTAACTATGGTGTAATGGGTGACTTTTCCCTAGAAAGAATGATTCTTAATAATTCCGCACTTGCATCTGGAGCTGGCGGATCACTTTCTGATGTATTCGGTTCCGGTAATGGTTATAATCTTACAGATGTTATGGGGGCTCTTTATGAAGTTGATACATATAAATATATGTTCAATGCCCCACTTACATATGATTATAATGAATTTAGTAATGATTTAGTTATACAAGGTGCTCTTGGTAATTCTGATTTAATCCTTGATGTATTTCAAAGAATTAAAATTCAGGATCTTTATAAGAATTACTATTTCTTCAGATATTGTGTTTGTTTAGGCCTTAGAAGTATGGCTACTATTATGGGTACATTTGAATTCAAACTTCCTGGTGGCGTTACACTTAATTACCAAGTTTGGAGAGATATGGCTAATGAAGAAATGCAGCAGATACATGAATGGATTCTTTCTAATCATGCTGTCGGATATTTTTATAATACTAATGCTATTTAATTATGAAAGAACTTAATTTATATATATTAGAAAAATTAAAAATTGATAAGGATTCTAAAGTTAAACCTAAAACACCGGAAGAAATCGAAAAAGAAAGATACTGGTGGAAGAATATTGCTTTAGATAATCCTACAAAGTATAAAAAAGAAGAATTAAAAGCATTAGATATTGCATATAATTTCTTTGTTTATAGAATAATGAAAATTATGAAAGATGAACAACCTGAAGAAATTATAGTATTTTTTAATGATGAACCTTGGACATTAAATATAGAACACACAACAGTACATAATAGTAATACATATAGTGTATCTGCTCGCGGAAATTCTTCTCCATATCATGTTAATTTTTCTGAAATGAGCATGGATGAAAAAAGAAGTATTAAACAAAGATTAGAAGAAAAAACTTTATATATATATCCATATAAGAAAGGAGAATATATTTTAAGAGAAGTAGAAACTTATAATGGAAAGAAAGGAAAACTTTTAAAGTAATATGAAGGCAATTAATACATATATAATAGAAAAACTTAAAATAAATAAAGATTCTGAAGTTGGAAAAAATATTGATGTAAAGTTTGGAATTAAAGATGAATACTTTACAATAGAAGAAAAAGAAAAATGTGTAGAATTAAGTAAAGAACTTCCAGAATTACCAATGCAGATTATTGATGGCGCTTCAAAGAAAAATGCAACTATTATAAGTAATGTAGTAGCATTAAGATGGCCTGATACTAATGGAAAAATGAATTTTATTGGAATTCAAAAAATACGTAATTATGGATTTACAATACAAGTAAGATCAGCAAAATATAAAAGAGACTATAAATATCCAAAAGCATCTAATATGTTAAATGATCAGCATAAACCATGGTTACCTACGATAGAAGATGCATTTAAACATATTAAAGAATATTGGAAAAATCATAAAAATTGGAATAAATGAAACAGTTAACTACATATATAGTTGAAAAACTTAAAATAAATAAACGTAGCAGCATTGATGATAAAGTTACTTTAAATCTTTGTCGTAAAAATGCCAAAGAAACTGCTAAACGTGATGGTTATGACCAATATATTGCCCGTGATGAAAATGGTACTTTTACATATGGACGTAATTATAAACATCACAAGGTTGGGGATAAAAATGATTGGGATGAAACTATTGTAGAAATTATAAAAGCATAATATATATGAAAACTTTATTTAATTATATAAGTGAAAAACTTACAATAAATAAGAATGCAGAGACATCTATATTTGATGGCTTAATGAAAGCTGTTATGTATGCTAAAAGAAAGCATAATCAGACCGATTTAAAGTATCTTGTTTATAAAACAAAGGATTCTTTATATGGTGTTGAAGAGAATGTAGATGATAAAAAAGTAGGAGATACAGTTAATACAGATGCAACTGTTGTTGAATTAGTACCTAAGAAATAATATGAAAGATATAAATAATTACATATTAGAAAAACTTCATATTGATAAAGAAGTTAAGTCTGAAAATGAAAATTATAAAAAATGTTTGAGGGATGCTGAATTAACTTGTCAAAAAGATAAATCAGATATCGCAATAGTACAATTTGGATTTGATGAAAATCAATATGGATATTTTTATAATCATGGTAAATATAAAATAGGCGATACTACTGATGATCGTGGTACTAAAGTAATTAAAATTTTGAAATATAAAGAAAATTAATATATATGAAAACAATTTTAGAATATCAGAAAGATTATTGGTTTAATAATTCAATGATTACAGAAGCATTTAAATCAAAAATTCTTCAAGAAATATCTGATCAGCTTAATGATAGAATTAAAAAACAGAAAGAAGAAGCTGAAAATGATAAAGAACATTATCATAGAAGTCCAGATACTAGCGCCACATTTAAAAAACTCTTTACAAGTCAATGGACAGGTATCAGCTGGTCTGATATAACTGATGATATGTTTAAGGAATATTCTATTGAAGATCCAGAAGGCGTTAAACTTGCTAAAAGAATTACTTCAAACAGAAGCAATTCATTTCCTGGCGTTATTATACTTTTAAATACTACTGATCCTGATTCTCCTAAATATAGAGGTGTACTTATCGGCGCAGGAGACGGCGAACATGGTAATGACTATTATAGTTTTACAAATACTTGGTCTTTTCATCGTGAATCATTTAAACCTAGTGAAGTTGAATCTTTTTTAACAAAGAAATTTTTATTTGCAGATGTAAGTGAAATTAAAAAAGCTCATAGAGAAAAGAGAAATCAAAGATATGCAGCAATTTCTGGCGCAATGAATCCATTAAATGATGATGATGTTAGAGAATATGAATATGAAAGAATTGCAAAAGAAAATAAAGAAAGATATCAAAAATATCTTGCTAAGATAAAAGCTGATAGAGAAGCTAATGATGAATATGTAAAGAAAGTAACAGAATATACACAGAAAATATTACAGATATCTGCTGAATTAAGTAAGAATCCTATTAAATATGCAAAATATGAATATGAAGTAGATACATTACTTTCTTATTTATCAGGTAAAAAAACATGGATATCTTCCACTAGAAGAGGACATAATGGATATTATTCTGGTAGAAACGGTATAATTACATTATTAGAAACTTATTTAAGAACAAAGCTTTCAATGGCAAAGGGTAATTCATATGATTCAGAAAAAACATCATATGAAGCAGCTAAGAAAGCATTAGATGATGCATTTACAAAAATTGACGCTTATTTACCTAAGTTTGATTTATCATAATGGATATAAAGAATAAAACAAATAAAAGAAAAGAAAACCTTAGTGAATTCAATTCTGTTAATGAAATTGAAAAGTATGATTATGCTTCAGAAGGTATATTAAGTAAAACATTACCAAAGATTCTTTTTAAAGGTAATGCAGTGCTTGTTACATTTTTACAACTTATCGATTTACGATTAATAATGCTTTTCAAATATATTGATAAAGTTAAAAAATTTAAATGGATTACTTGGTATTAATATGAAACAATTAAATAAATATATAACTGAAAAACTTAAAATCAATAAAAATGTAAGTACTACTTATAGTTTTTCATCATATGATGGTGCTGCATGGTATATCGCTTGGTTATTTGGTAGAATAGCAGCTAAAGATAATTATGATGATCCTGATGATTTATGGCCTACAGATCCAGATGAAATAGATGATTTGGGACCAATTACTATGGGAATATATGAATGGGTTAAAGATAATGAAGTAAAGAAATTTAAGGCAATTCTAAATAAAGTTAAAAATACTGCTAACGATAAAACAATTTTTGATAAATTTGAACCTGATAAAGATAAAGTAGCAGAAATATTAAAAACAATAGAATATAATAAAGATATTATTGCAGAAAACACATCATATCAATTATTAGGAACGGAACAATATTTGGTTTATGTAAACGAGGAAAATTTTGCAAGAATAATTATAAAGGTAGATTAATTAATCTACCTTTTTTATTTTTATATATAATCAATACAATAGTTTAATATGAATTTCATAGACAGAACAGGACATATTTTTTCTTTAACTCATTATGATCAATATCCTATTGGATATGAATACCAAGAAACACCATACATATTCTGGTTTGATTCTGAAAACAGTTCAAAGCTTTCAGTAAATAATTATTATTTTAAGCCAATCAGAGTTGTTACAAAGGTTAAAGAAAATGATGAAGTTCATGTAAATATTAAAATTGAAAATTCTAATATTTTCCATATTATCGATTCTGATATTATAGAAAATAAACTTCTTAATATAAATTCATTAAATGATTCTATTGAACTATTTGAATCTGAGATTAAATCATCAAATGAAATAACTTATACAGAAGATTTATCAACGAATAACTATAAAGGTGCATTAGTAGATGAAAGTGATGATGAAAATCCTATTGAAATAGGTACTGAAACTTTTTATATCAATGTAGTGTCTAATAAAGAATATAATGGTGATGTATATAATTCAGAAGATTTATTAGATGTACATTATTTAGATTCAGATAATGAATATCATGACGTAGATCCTAATGAAAATATTTTGTTAGGTAAGATTGAAATTGGCGCAATCTTTAAATATGTCAAACTTATTACAGATACAAGAGAAGTTCTTGTAACTGAAGAAAACAGAGATACATTAACAAATATTCATATTCAAAAAGAATTATATCTTATTAATACTTTCTATGTAGCTGTAAATTCACCAGAAGCAGGTATATGGAGTACTAATGTATTAATTAATATTGATGATGAATGGTGCCCTGTAACAGTATCTGCAGAAATTATAGATGAAGCAGAAGAATTAATTGTAAATGGACAAAACTTCGGTATTTATCTTCCAAAAGAAATTACAAGAGCAATTTATTCTTCAAACTATAATATTGATGTTCCTGATGAAAAAATATATTATCAGAAACTTAAAGAATATCTTATGAATTATATGCAGCTTAAGGGTGAAGTTGGTAACTACCGTAGTGCAATTAATTCATTAAAATGGTTTGAGTGGGGAGATAAATTAACTATATCAAAATTAATAAGAAATGATAATAGAATACAAAGACAGTATGTTAAAGACTTCTTTGATATTATAAATGACAATATATATTCATATCAGTTATTTAAAGATACTTCACTTTTAAGCATAGAATTAAAACTTACTGAAGATGAGGATAATGAAATACAAGATTTATCTTCTCCTTTCTGGGGTGAAGGTAAACCTGTTGTACGTAATAATTTCAATGTTTTAAAAGAAGTATCATATGATGAGCAAGAATATAAATATTATAAGGGATACTTTAATTTTACATTTAATGATTTAGGACTTAAACTTGCCGCACTTAAATACTATTATGAAAAATATTTCCTTCCTTTATATATTAAGATCCATGAAATATATATGTCTCAACATGTATATACAAATGATATTAAATTAATAAATAAAGTATCACATGGTATAACAGCTACTCCTGTATTTGTATCTAACTTTAAGAATATTGAAAATATTGAAAATAAAGATATTGTTTTTAATAGCAATTATTCAGTAATATATTTTAACAGATATTATAAAAAAGATTTTGATTCAGATTATTCTGAAACAAACAGATTATATATTGATAAAAACTTTAATGAATTTTCAAAATATACTTATGAATTTGTAAGTGATGAAAATAATAAAGAAGTATATTATGAAATTAATGAAACCTGTTTAAGAATACCTATTGAATTTCCACATATTGAAGGTTCATCAGAATATTATAATGTTAATCTTATATTAAGCAGGTATATTGATTCTAATAATGACAATATTGTTATTGAAGAAGATTCAAAATTATCATCTAATTTATTTGAATTAATTAAAACTAATTTCAGTTTTGTACAGACAGATGATAATATATATCAAAGTTTAATATTATATCCTAAGTTAATTAATGAAATGACAGCTAATAAATTCGATGTTATTTATTGGTTAAATAATAAATTTAGAATTGATTTAGTTGTAAATAACAAGCTTTATAATTTTGTATTTACTACAAAGATGCCTGAATTTAATATTGAAATGGGTACTTTAGAATATAAATATGATTATGAAAAATTCAGACAGATAAATAAAATCGAAGGAGATACTATTGAATTTAATGCAAAGATGTATCTTCCAAATCTTGTTACTGTAAATAATATTGATTTCAGTGAAGAAATATTCCAGATGTCAGATAATTTAATTAATTATATAAATGCTAATTATAAAGAAAATATTAAATTCTTAAATAATAAATATTTAAATATTTGTCATTTAATTAACTTAACAGATTTAAACGGTGATCCTGTATCATATGATAATCCTGTAGAAGGTTCTGAAATGATTCATTGGGATGATTTAGAATTATATGCTACAGCAAATCAGAATATCGAATTATATAGTAATTTCTTTAACTCTGATGGTACATATAATTTTGATGAATCATTATTACTTATCAATAAAGTAAAATATGATTTGTACCTTATGCATGATTATCAACAATGGTATATTGTGCTTATATCAAAAGATACAGATGAAGAGGTAAAGAAATCTTCTAAATTCAAATTTAATAATGGTTCTACTAAAATTAAGATTGGAGATTATATACTTACTTATGATAGAAGTGATAAGAAAATTTTATTAAATAGATTTGTATATATTCCTTCAGAAGGTATAAATCATTTTAAGAAAGATGATCTTATTGTAGCTTCATTAAAGAATAATGATAAACTTAGTTTTAAATTAAGTAATGGAAGTAAATGGAATATAGTTCCTATGTCATTAGGTATGCAGACTGTTAATCCTGTACATTCAAATACTGAGCTTGCGATTATATCTATACCTAATAAATTTAGTGAATATGAAAGAGGATATTATTCATTATCAATAGAATATACTGTTGATGATTATGCTTCTCATATTTATACAAAAAAGACTCAATTTAGAATTGACGAGTAAATATATTTTTATTTTTATTAAATAAATTATTGAATATAAAATGGCTAGAGTGCAAGTACAAACAGTGTCAAAAGGACATGAAGTAAGTAAGAAAAGACGTCCTGGTGTACATTCAAAATGCAGAACTTCAAAGAGTAAAAACAGTAAGCATTATGTAAAACCATATCGTGGACAGGGGAGATAAATTATCATTTATAATTACATACTAATATAATATGAAAAGTTTAACAGAATATTTAAACGAACAATTAATATTTGAACTTAGTTCTGAATTATTAAAAAGAGCTGCTCATGCTGCTGTTGATAAAGGAGATTTAAGACAGGTAACTGTATTTTTAAATGGTGCTAAAAAAGCAGAAGAGGAAGAAAAGGCCCAAAAAGAAAAAGAATTTATTAATTTTAGTTCTTATTTCCGTATTTGTAGTGATTTACAGGATATTTATGAAAAATATGGAAATTTAATATTCAAACGAGGTTGGAAAAAATATATTAAACAATGGGTAAGATCAAGTGGAGGAAGTAGATATGAAGGTACGGATTATGATATTTGCGCAACATATGGTATTATCTTAAATCGTGATTTTAAAGATAAAATGATAAAATCAAATGTGGATTATAATGATTTAATGAAACAATTTGAAGATGAAGTAAATGATGTTGTTAAAAAATTTTATAAAGAGCATCCAAATCCAAAATTTAATTTCATAACAAAATATGAAAGTAATGAAGAAGCTAAAAAAGCTTCAGAATGGGAAGTAGAAGGTGATAGAAGTAAATATTATGTTGTTCTTGGACTTCCTGATAAACCACATCCTTATTCATTTGGAGATTCTATATTTGGAATAAATTGCTGTGTTACTCCAGGTGATGAACATAAAACAAGTAATGGTGGCGGCTTAGGTATGCCTGCTGTATATATTACAAGAGGACCTGTATATGCGCCAAGTATTATTATGAATAAATACAATAATAAATAATATGAAAACTTTAGTAGAATATATTAATGAAGGAATGAGAAAAGATATTCCAGATAATGTTAAAAAAGCTATTGAATCAGCCATGAAAAATGGTTATATTGAACAGCATGAACATGGTAAAAAAGTAAAGTATGGTATTTCAAAAGAGAATATCCATAATATTCAGGATAATGAATTTGATGATGCAGCTTTTGCTGATCTTATTGATGAATTAGAAAAATCTGGCGTTCAGTGGAAATATGAAAAAGATGAAGAATGGAAGAAAGCTGGATATAAAGATCCTAATAGTGAAGACGATGATGATAGAACAGGTATTATGATTAATGGTGTATTCTATCCAATCGATGATGAAAAAGCACTACGTGATGTTTTAGATAAATTAGGTAAAAAATAATGATTAATCTAAATACATATATTATAGAAAAACTACGAATAAATAAAGACAGTAATAAGAAGATGAGTGAATCTGATCTTAATACTGTCTGTAGTTTAATTACAATGATATGTGATATTAAATTAAATGATAGTTCTAATATCGGAATATGTAATGCAATAGAAGATTGGATTCTTGAAAATGATATTGACAATATAAATAAAGTAAATTGTTATGCTGAATATAAGAACTTAAAAGAAGTTATGGATGGACATAGATATAACAGATTAGAAAAAGAAGATTTACTTAAATTTGTTAAAAACCGTCCTGGAAAAGTAAAACAATTTGCTAATTATATTGAAGAAGGTAATGGTAATAATTATTTAAAAGCAGCAAATTCTCGTTCTCCTTATTATCGTGGTGAGATACATGTTTATTTAAATACTTTAATTTTTATTATAAGAGCATCCAATACATATTTTATTTTTGAACCTAAATAATGAAACAGCTTAATACATATATTATTGAAAAACTTAAAATAAATAAAGAATCATCTCTTACATTAATTGAGAAGATTAAATTCTTATGTGCATTTAAAGAAGATGAACGAGCTGCTTTAGCTGTTATTAAAAAGTGGATAGAAGATAATAATGTTAAAGATGTAGATATTTTATGTTGGCATGAAACATTAGATAATTTTAAATTACCACATGATAAGTCAAAATATATAATTGATAATACTGAATTATATTCATATTATATACATGCTTGGCATGACGCTGTTATTTTTTCCTTTAAACCGAAAAGTGATGATAGATTTTCAGTTGCATATAGACAAGGTGATAGTGATTATATCGTAATAGGGCATAAAGAATGTGAAGCAGGATTTAAATCATTTATAATAGTAGATCACAAAAAGTTAATTGATAAAAATGAAATCCCTGAATAATTATATATTAGAAAAACTTAGAATTGATAAAGATTCTAAAATTAAGAAATCTAAACATAAAAAAGTAACTGAAAATATGTTTAGACGTGCTCTTAATAATTTTGGTGAAGTAGATCTTACACAATTATATGATGAAGAAGATTTACCTACTATCGAAGATTATGATGAAACAAGGGCAGTAAAATCATTATATCCATTAGATAAAGGAACAATATATTATGCATATTTTAATAAAGCAAAAGGATATGATTGTGAATCAATATTTCCTTGGGATAGAATGGATGAAGATGATATAAATTATATATATGATTATATGTTAGATAATTAATATGAAAGAACTTAATTTATATATTTTAGAAAAATTAAAAATTAATAAGTCCTCTCAATATAAATTTAATCCAGATGATATTGAAGGAGGAAGTAATAGACTTATATATTCTGATGTAGATTCTGAAAATGCAGAAGAAACAGAAGGTGATGAAATGTGGACTTGTATGGATGTCATTAATGATAATCATGATGGAGGGTTTATATCATTTCAATTTGATTCTATTTCTGATTCTAAAAACTTAAATAAATCTGCGTATGATTTAGATCAGTCATTAACAAAAATGCTTGAGAAGATTATTGATGGTAAAGATTTAGGATATGAAGTAAGAACCAAAGACGGACACCTTGAAGTTGATTGTATTAATTCAGGATCCCGCGGAACATATTATATTTATGCATTATCTCCTGAAGGATATCAGATTGCTGATGATGCATTAGATGAAGATGATGATAAAAGAAATTGGTATTGGTTATTTGATGAAAAAAATTTTGAACCTATTTATTAATGAAAGAACTTAATTCATATATATTAGAAAAACTTAAAATAGATAAGACAAGTAAAGTATCTGGAGATAAGAAAGGTCATTATGGAATTCATGATAATAAGGCCGTTGATAAGATACTTTATTTATCTACTATAAAAGATACTAATGCTATTATTGAAAGAACAGTTGAAGACTGGGTTGAAGAATATAATGTTTTAGATGTAGAAGGATATAGTTATGATAAAGCAATGAATGCTTTAAATTTACCAGATGAAATACGAAGTAAATTAAATCCCATGAATGAAGAACCTTTATTAGATTATTATAAAAAATGCAATTTATTATACGACAATAATAAAATATTTATCAAAGCAGATAATAAATGTATTATTTTTGTATTTGAAGAAAGAGGTAAATTAATAGGCGCAATTGCATTTAGAAAATATTAATTATTTGAAAATTCGGAGATTACTTCGAATTTTTTTATTTTTGCTCTATATTATAGTGTAAAATAAAAATAAAAGATTATGAAATTTCCTGTACCAAGAAAAATTTCTGAACGTTTTAATAAGGTTGTAAAGCGTGTTTATCTTGATTATCGAAAAAACAAGATGTTTATGCCTGTAGATGCCAGAACAGTTCTTGTTCAGGGCAATTCAGATGCATATGCGACAACTATTGTAATTCCTGATTATAAAGTAATTAGGAACCGAGTATTTATTCTTACTCAGGTTGATGAAAGAAGCAATCTTATTGCTACTTATATTTTATCTCGTGAGGATCTTATAAAGCATTCATGGCGAATTTCCGGTAAAGGCAGAATAGACAGTTTTTATCAGATTCGTTATTCTGCTATTGAGAAGTATAACAGTAACCTGCTTCTGCATCTTACAGAAGCTGAATTTTAAAAAAATAATGAAAAAATTTATTACAATTATCACTTGTATTCTTATTGCAGTTGCAGCAACTGCTAAGGATTACACTATTTCTAATGATGGTATCGAATTCATTAAGAAGTATGAAAAATGTGTATTGACCGCCTATCGAGACGCTAATGGCTGGTCTATCGGGTATGGGCATCATGGTTCTGATGTTTATGAAGGAATGACTATTTCTAAGCAAGAGGCTGATGAATATTTCCGTAAGGATATTCAAAAGTTTAAGAAATGTGTTAAACGTCTGATTGAAGCACTTCCTTATGAATATGAATTTAGTCAGGGATTTATTGACGGATTATTCTCATTAGTTTATAACTGTGGTGAAACCGGCGTGATGAATTCCCTTTTCTATCAGCGACTATTAAAGTGTAGGGTTTCTGATGGTATTATGAATGAAGCGGATTTTAATTATACAGTAGCTGGAGTTAAAGAATCAAAGATTTCTGCTCCTGGTCATATTAAAAGGCGTTATGCTGAGCATTTAATGATGCTTAATTAAAATATAGTTTTAAAGGTTGAAACAATGAATCCAGTGAATTTCACTGGATTTTTTATTTTTATATATAAATAAGTTATATCTTTACATGGCTGTATTAGCGTCAATAGGTAATGCTTTTAAACAAGGATGGGAAAGAAGCGGCAAAAATGCCGTTGATGAATATTCTGGTAATTATAAGTATACTAATATATATAAAAACAATATAAATTTCGTATCATTTACACAAGCTGGTAAAAATGATAGGAATGATGTATCTAATCAGTATACTGATTTTTCAACAACTCCTATTCCATATAAGAAAGATGATTTCTATTATGAAAATGACTTTAAGATACCTGCAAGTATATTAAAGGAAATAACTAAGAACTATAAGTTTATTTATGATGATTATGCCGAAGTAGTTCTTGATTATGGTATGCTTAAAGAAGGTAATGAAGGCGTTCCAGATGATCAAAGAAAGATTACTTATCAAACATTAAATTTCAGAGCTGTTCCATCTATGTTTAATCCTCTTTATGGAATTAATATAGTTGGTATAACAGGTAATACTCCATTAAATAATTTTAATGATATAACTTTATATAATTCTGATCTTGGAAATTATCAATATAATGAAGATTTATCTGACTGTTCTATTTCAACATTAGTTAAATTATCTAATGAAGGGAAGATGGGAAGATGCATGTATAAATATGCAGACTTTATGTATTGTAAAAATCTTGGTAAAGTTGCTAATAACAGATTAATTACTTTACGTAGATTCCCTACTCCAATCGGGGATGATATTTGGGATGTAAATAAAGGTGACAGCGCAATGACTGTTGATATACCGCCAGATACAGGTAGATTGGTTACATGGCTTGATGATAATAATAAGCTTGAAGATATTTTAAAATTTGATTATCATGAAACTTGGACTGAAAAGGAAGCTCACTTCCAAGATGTTCAATCAAAAGAAGATAGACCTGAAGGAGGTATATTAGGTTCTGTCGTTAATCTTGCTAACCCTGCATATAGAAAATCAGTAGGTACCGGTGTATCTGGTGCAGGTAATTTAGTATTACAGAAATTTGCAGGAGCTATTCCTATTTTTAGCGCAAGTGGTACTATGTCTGGTGATGCAGAAGGTACATTAGGAAGATATGATAATAACAGAGTATATGAACCTCCAGGAACCATACGTAAAACTACATTATATAATGGTGAACTTGAATTCTCTCAGTCATTTACATTAACATTTGATTATGAATTAAGGGCATATGAAAATATTAATCCTAGAACTGCATTCCTTGATTTGATGAATAATATTTATCAAGTTACTTATCGTCAGGGTAAATTCTGGGGAGGACAAGTATGGTTTATGGGCGCACCTGGTAATAAGAAAGGTTGGCAGACAGCGGAAGCTTTTATGAATCATTCTTTTGAAAAGTTAGATGATACATTTAATATGCTTCTTAAAGGTGACTTAAATATTGGTGACTTACTTGGATCCCTTGCTAATGGTGCTGCATCATTACTTAAAGAAGCAGGTAATACAGCAATATCTTTAATGGGCGGTAATGGTGAAGAAGGCGCAAAGAAGCGTGAAGAAGCAAAACAAAAATTAGCTACATTTATTCATGAAGGTAATGTTAATGAAATGCTTAAAGGTATGCTTAAAAACAAATTAGGCAGACCGGCTATTTATGCAACGGATTCTATATTAACAGGTAATCCAACCGGACTTTGGCATGTAACAATTGGTAATCCTAGAAATCCTATAATGAGTATGGGTAATATGATTATTGAAAGTACTTCATTTAATCAGTATGGACCATTAGGAATTGATGATTTCCCTACAGGTATTAAAGTATCTGTTACATTAAAACATGCAAAACCAAGAGATATGGTTGAAATTGGTAAAATGTATACTATGGGTAGAAGCGGACTTGGTATTCCTCTTGGCAGAACTGAAATGGATAAACTTGTTAAGAAAGGTGGTAACAGACATCTTAATATTAATGATCTTATGTATAAGACTGCATGGTCAAGTACTTCACCATCAATTACTGATGGTAATATTGCTCCTGCTTCTAAGAAGAAATAATAATGAATTTATACTATAGAAATTTCTATTTTAATAGTAGTAAAAATATTTCTAGAAGTATTTAAATGTCTAATAATTTATTGTATATTGGATTAAATGGATTTGCTGGCTCCGGTAAGGATACAGTAGCTAAAATGATCAAAACAATATTAAATTATAATTGGTCATGTTTAGAAGATTGTAAAAAATATTATCAAAGTGTATATACATCCCCAACCATTTCAGCTACATTTAATACAAAAGAAGAAAATTTACCAGTTTATTGTATAGCATTTGCAGATCAGTTAAAGAAAATCTGCTCTGATATATTTGGTATTCCAGTTGAAAGATTTTATCAGAATAAATCTAATGCATGGGTATGTATTAATAAGGATTTTCAATATACAGAAGTAAGACCTATTGAAAGTCTACTTGTAACAGCTGAAGATTATTATAATAATATTGCTGTATATAAGTCATCAAATGATCCATATTGGATGAGTCTTAGAGAGATTCTTGTTTATGTTGGTACATATGTATTACAGCAAGATTTAAATAAGAATATTTTTGTTAATATTGTACATAATTTAATAAACAGTAATAATCAGAAGAATCCATTACTTAAATATGTACTTTTAACAGATATCAGATTTAACCATGAAATAGATTATATTCATAAGAATAACGGTATAACTATTTCAATTCAAAGAGATGATGTACAGCAGCTTGATAATGTAGCAGAACATGATCTTGATGAAGAAGATAGATGGGATTATATCATTACAAATAATGGCACTTATGATGAGTTATTTGAAAAAATCTGGGATATTCTACATAATGATGTAGAATTTAAGAATATTGTTTATAATATTCAAACAAGAGATTCTGTAAATAATTATTTACGTTTAGTAGATAGTGATGATTATCAAGAAATTTATAAGTTATGTACACAGTATCCTGTAAATGAAATATATAAAAATGAGGGTGAAACTTATATGGTTAATCCAGTAGGTGGTCCTACAATAGATGTTGGACTTGAAATTAAAACAACTACTGAAAAAAAGTTTATTTGTTCTAAAATAGAGTTTGACGAAAAGAGTAATAAATTCCTTATTTTTATAAATAAATAAAAGTGTATTTTTCAATACACTTTTTTATTTTACTTTCATTTTAGATTATTTTTAAATATAAAGATTTAAACTAAATTACCTGTATATTATGTGAAAAGTTTTATACAAAATTTAGCTTAAATTGAAAAAAATGAATATTAATGATGTTAACAAATTTAAAGAGAATTTAGAAGGTAAAACATCAAAGGGTTTTGGATATTTCATGAAGAATGTAGGGATGATTCTCCTTATGTTTGTTTTCATCTTCATATTAACAAATCCTACATGTGTTACTAATCCTGGAGAATTTTTCGGCACCTTTGATATCAAAGGTTTGTGGGTGGTATTTGCATTATTCTGTTCAATTGCTGGGTTCTATCAACTTTCAAGGAGTGTTTATAAAGATAATTTAAATACTCGTAAAGAAGAAAGAATCGGTGAAGTTGAAGAAGCAATGACCCGTAAAGAAGAAGAAACAAAGAAAGAACATGCAGATTTATCTATAAAGAGATTAGATCATAGTGCACTTATTGATAGCGAATTAAAAAATCTTCTTATAAGACTAGAAGCTGATAGAGCAGCTGTTCTTGAATTACATAATGGTACAAATAATGCTTCTGGTTTCCCATTCATATATGGTGATATGGCATATGAACAGATTAGTAAAGATGTAAATTATGCTCAGGATGAATTTAAGAATTTCAATTTAGCTAAATTATCTTTTGTTGCAATGCATTATAAAGAAGGAACATGGATTGGTTCTACTGATGAAGTCGAACAGGATGATAGATACTTTGCCGCAAAACTTAGAGTTGTAGATGCTAACTTCGGTGCTTTTGTTGTTCTTGAAGGACTTAATGGTATGCTTGGTTTCTTAACACTTCATTATAAAGATCCAATTAATCATCCAGAGAAAAAACAAATTATTGCTGAACTTAATCACTCTTCTCAGATAATAAGTTCATTACTTGATAGAGCAAAATTTGGAAATTAATTTTTTAAATAATATATATAGAAATCACGGTATTATACCGTGATTTTTTATTTTTATATATATGGCAGAAGAGAAAATCATAAATGTCGAATGGTTAACAGACCGTTATGAAGATGATATTGTTAAAGCTTATAAAAGTATGGCTTTAAATCTGTTGTCTTCTGAATTATCAGTATTCGGTTTAGATGATTTAGATAAGAATTTAGTATTAACGGATAAACTTAAATATGTTAATAAAATTATTACTAAACCAAGAAGCAATGACAGTAATTTCTCTATCGGCGCTACTATAGCTGCATTTTCAAGACCTACCGGACCATTTATTATTCCTCCAGATCTTATCGATTATATTCGTAATCAAATTCCAGATAAAGAAACTTATGACAGATATAATGATACCTTTACAAGAAGAGAGGATATATTTGAAAAGGGTAAGGAATTCTATGAAATATTATTAGACCTTGGTTATCCTAATCAAGCAGCTTATATGTTAGCTGGTGCTGCTTATATTGAATGTGCATGGACACCTCAGAAATTTAATATCGAGGAACAAAGAGGCCAAAGTACTAATAGAGGTACTGATGGGTGGACTGGATGTGGCGAAGGATTATTTGGTCTTACATTCTGGCAAAGTAAAAAGAAAATGATTGAGAGATTCGGGTTACAGAATAAATCATTAAGTATGTATGCTTGGAAGAAAGGAACAAAGACTGTTGATTTTAATAATTTGGTAACTGGTAGAATTTCTAATGTAGAATCCCAATATAAACCTCAACAGGAAGGAGGCACAGGTTGTTTATTCCAATTAGATAATGAATGGTGGGTTAAATTCTTAGATTCACATATTCAGAATATGGGTAAAGGTAATGGTGATGATAAGAAATGTGCCGATTATATAATGTATGATGGAGAACCTCAAGGAAGTAGGGATCCTGATGATGACGATCATAAATTATTATATGCTTGTTATTTATTTAAATCAGCACCCGGTATTAAAAAAGCATTTGAACCTATGAGACAATGGGCTGAATTAAAGAAACAACGTTTGGAAGTAATGTATAGAGCAATCAGTGGACCAAACTATGTTGCTAAGAATGGTTTTGTTTCACAACTTTTAATTACATGGCTACTTGCACAATATGTAAATGGTACACCTGCTAAAGAAGTAAATTTAGATGATATTATAAAATTTTAATATATGGATTTCAATAATTATTGCTTAGGAAATTGCGCTCCTACACAGATAGTAAATATTAATTTTGCTTTTAATGATATTAACAAGATTCAGATACTTGATTCTTGTAATAATCCTTATGATTTAAATACACTTGAATTTGCATACAGTTTAGATTCTGCATGCTGGTCTTGCTTTATGAGTTATAATGATATATTGGCTAATACAGTTGATATTAATAGTGATTATTATATTAAGGCAAAAGTAAATGGTGTGGTTAATGGTATTTTAGTAGACGGTAATCCTTTTTATGATTATACTACTAGTTTAGAATCTGGATTTACATTTGCATATTGTTCAAGTACAAATACAATATCAAAGAACCTTTATAATCCATATATTAATATGGATTGTGCTATTACCCTTCAGCAACAGTTAACAGAAACTGTAGCTTGTGTAGTTGGTATTCCTTGTTATTATTTTAAACTTGCTCCTAATACCGGTAGTAAAGATATAACATTTAAAGAATATGCTTTAATGGATGTTGAAGCAGTTAAACAGATTAAGATTATCATTGCAGAAAATCAAATGCCTAGTTCTAAACCGGAATTTAATGACTGGGGATTAGACTGGCAAACAGACTGGGAAACTGAAATATCAAAGGGTATGTTTGCAACAGCTTTCGGTAATACTGCTCAACCAATGGAAGGTGACCTTGTTTATATACCAATGATGAAAAGAATGTGGATGGTAAATGAAGCATATGAAGAAAAGAAAGATGCTTTCATGTGGAATGCTACTACATTTAAAGTTACATTGGTTAAATATCAGGAAAAGGATTCTGTTGATCTTAAGGATACTGAATCAATTGTTAATAGTTTTGTCAAGAATAAATATGAAGATTTATTCGGCGATGAAAATGAAGATAAAATTGGATCATCTGAAGAATTCTTAGAAACACCTCAGTATGAAGCTGATAATCTTTATCCTGTATTTGAATCTGATGCAACCAGAAAATATATAAGTATGAATTCAATAGACTTTAAACAAGGTCTTATGTATTTCAAGGGTACTATGATTGCTGATGATGTATATTCATTTAACGGAGTTAATAAAGGTAATATTGTTTATCAAAGAACATATTGTGGAGACTCTGGTACATTCTCATTTATTATAAATCCAGGCGCAAGTATTTATTCAGGTGACTTATTAAAAATTGGTAATATAAAAATTAAGATTAAACAAACAAATACTTCTACTACATTAACATTGGTTAATATTTCTAACTTTAAATTAGAATTAGAACCTAACAATAATTATTTTGTATATCTTAGATTCAGTAAAGAATTAAATGTTGTAGAATTCTTTGCAGCTAAATATATACATGCAGATATTCCTCTTTATAAATTACAAAATCATCATTATTGGTTTGATATAGATAATGGTATAAAGAAAGTATCTAAATATGATATTGAAATGACCGTAGAGAATAAATCAGAAATTGTTTTAGGATCATTCTATGGCAATATAACCAATATTAAAGTTTATGATATTTATGTAGATAGTGTAAGTGAAATTCTTCAGATGTATCCAACAAATAATCATTTATTAGTTAATGATACAGCTAGAAAAATTGTAGATATGTCTGGATTGAGCACCCTTTAATAAATTATTTTTATATATGAAGAATATTACAACATATATATCTGAGAAACTGCATATTAATAAGGATTCAAAAAATCCTGTTAAGGATTGTTATATACCAAAAGAATCAGAATATAAAGAAGTAAATAATGTATTAAAATATTGTTTACAAGATAATTTTAAGGGATTACGTGATTTAGCTGAACAATGTACCGACAGAGATAAATCTATAAGATTATGGATTGCTACTATATTAGAAACCGGATCAATACCATATATTTTTAAAGATACTATTTGTTCATGGCCTGGTAATTTCGGTAGAGAACTTATTGATAATGCAATGGATTTAGGTGCAGATAAAGAAGATATATTCTTACAATATGATTTACAGAAAAATACAAAAGTTGAAATAAATGATAAGATAATTGATTATTTCAATAATTGTATTTCATCTATACTTGATAAAATACTTCCTAAAGATAATTATGCTACATCTTTAAAATATGATGATTGGAATAATTATTCTGATAAAGCAAAAGATTACAATCATAAAAGAAACGGCATTATTTCAATACCATTTGAAATTATATATAATGGTAAAACAGTTGATGCTGAATTTTCATTTTTAGGATATTCATATTACAATTATAAATTAAAAAATAAAAATTATACATGGTCCGCAGACTTTGCTGGTGATTTATTAAAAGAATTTGATATATAATGAAAGAATTAACAACATATATAACCGAGAAACTTAAAATCAATAAAGATTCTAAATTATTTAATGTTAAAGATGCATTAAGTAAAATGGATCCATCAAAATATAGTTATGAAGAAATTACATTAACTATAAGAAGATTAATGAATAATTTTGAAGATAATTTATATGATGTTAATAAAATTAAAACTGATTGGGCAACCCAGGAAAATTTTGTAAAGAAAATAAAAACTAATTCAATATTTATATGTTATAATTCTACTAAAAAAGATTTTGAATATTTATTTGGTTTTATAAATGAAAAAAATAAGTTTATCTTCAATAAATATTTATTTAAAAAATCTAATAAATGGGATTATAATGAATCAAGTGAATTTTTATATAAATTAGATAATGAACAGGGTAAAGAAGATTTAATTGATATGTTTTATAATAATGTTTATGATGAATGTGTAATAATAAATGATGATAAACTTGTTAGTGAAATAAAATATACATTAAAATTATTAGTTAAAAATTAATGAAAGAATTAACAACATATATAACCGAGAAACTTAAAATTAATAAGGATTCTAATATAAATCAAGATTTAAGAAAAGTTGCTGATAAGATAGCCTTTATGTGCGGATGGCCAGCAGCTGGAAAAGAAGACGATGATGATCCTTCAAAATTTGAGTTTGATGGTAAGTTTACAGAAACACATTTGGATCCTACAAAAGATGCTTCTAATGCATATATAGTTGTTATAGATAATTGGGTAAATATTAATCATGTTACTGATTTTGATGCATATGCCGATCATTTCTTATTAGAATCAGCTGAAAGTAACAGATATGTTGTAGAAATGTTTAAGGATACTCCTAAACTTGTTAAACAGATAATGGATAAAATGACATCTACACAACAGTTATTTAATAAACATAAAGTACATATAAATCCTAAATATAATGATAACTCTATTTATATGTTTACTGATGAAGATACATTAATATGGTGCGATGTATTAGATAAAGATGCTGGTATGGTAGAAAGAATATTTGTAAAGAAAGATTAATGAAAGATATAAATAATTACATATTAGAGAAGTTGAAAATAAATAAGGATTCTAAAACAGGAGATATTAATAAAGAATTCTTACAAGATATTGTTGATTTATGCGGGTTTGATGATAAAGCTATGAATATTTATAAAAGAGAAATTGAAAATGATTTATACAGATATCATATCAATGAAAAGAATATAAAGATATATGCTTCTAGTGTACTTGCATTAAGTAACAGATATCATGATCTTAATTATGATTATAAAAAGAATAAATATATTAATGAAATAATATATCCACAGTTTGATAGTAAAAATATTCTTAATAATTTACATTTAGACAACAATAGTATTATAATGACTTTAAATGGATTTAAATCATATTGGTGTAAGAATGGATTTGTAATTAAGTTTTATCATAATGAAGTTGATCAATATAAAATTTATATAACAAAAGATGAAAGCAATTAATTTATATATATTAGAAAAATTAAATAACAAAGATGCAAATGATTATGAAGATATAATCATTATGCTTGCTGATATATTTGATCCTAAAAAATTTGATGATTTTTATGAAATATTAGTAGAAGCATTAAAACAAATCAATGTCAATAATATTGATGAATTAAGAATTAAAACCGAAAAAGAAAATAATAAATATGATAGAAATAATAAATTAAAAGAATATAAAGATAATATTGAAATTGATAATAAAGTATCTGATTTTTATGATGATTCTTATAATTATTTTAATTGTATTTATTCAGATAATAATTTATCAATAAGTTTAGTATTTGAGGATTCAGATAAAAAATCTAAAGATAAAAAACCATTTGCTGTTATAGTAAGTGATTCAAACTATTTAGGAACTTTAGAATTATATTTAGAAAAGAAATGAAAGATTTAAATAATTACATATTAGAAAAACTTAAAATTAATAAAAATTCACAAATTGAGAAATTAACTGATGATGAATTTTTAGATGCTAATCCTAAAGATTATTTATTTGTTGTACCAACAGGTGATGGTTTTGATGATTTAGCTAAAGAATATGGCGAAACATATATTTTATCAAAAGATGAAACCGCTGGTTGGATTTTACCAAGAGCAGAAGCAGATAATGATGAATTTATAAATTTATATGATGTATATATAATACCATCAAAATATGATACAATAGTACAATTTATGAGAGATTATGAAGGTGGTAATATAACAGTAGATGATTTAGAATTAATATTACAATGAAACAGCTTAATACATACATAGTAGAAAAACTTAAAATTGATAAAGATTCAGAATATGAATCTGAACTTGATAAAGAAATGAAAGAATGGGATAAACGAATGCAATCTCCATTCGGGCAGACTTTAAAAGAGTTACAATGTGCTGTTGTTGATTTAGGATTATGTCCAATGTCAAAGAATGAATATGGATTAACTATATATTCACCATTTGATAATTATGTAACAGCATATGCGCTTGATGGTAATAATTCATATACTTATAAAAAGATTAAGGAAATATGTGATAATTATGATTATTCCCATCATACAAAAATTAAAAAATTATTAGAGAAACTTGAAAGTTTAATATAATGAAATCATTAAATTCATATATAATTGAGAAACTTAAAATAGATAAAGATTCTGGGACTGTTAAAACAGTTCAAGATAAATTTAAAATATTAAAAAATCTTACTGTTTGTGCATTAGGAGAACAAGAATGGCATAGTAAAGATTTTTATGTAAGACTTGCATCAGGAGATTTATTTACAGTACATTTTAAATGTAAAATATCTGAAACGATATTAAAACGAGTTTGGAAATATTTATATGATGAATTTAAAGATAAAGACTTAATTGAACAGCATGAAGTAAATCCTACACCCATTATAAATGGTAAAACATTAATATATGGAATTTTAAAAGATGAAAACAATAAATAATTATATAACTGAGAAACTCAAAATAAATAAAGAAGTTAAGTCAAATGAATATATTTCAGGTAAGGAAATGTTTTCATTTTTAAAACATTATAT
>Ga0310696_10001842_pt1 | contig 29549 bp, 48 predicted proteins | sample AusTroGonzalo_MG_4_FD_203885 | JGI IMG/M metagenome (GOLD analysis project Ga0310696, IMG submission 203885) | Bovine rumen microbial communities from tropical cattle in Woodstock, Queensland, Australia - Gonzalo_02 (v2) (version 2) | ecosystem: Host-associated > Mammals > Digestive system >... | reverse complement strand
GTATGCCTTTTCTTCCATCCAGCCATAGCTTCCATTTCGAAGAATCGTGCGGATGCCATACGTCTTCACATCATTCTCCAGCGCCACAGCTAATCCACACCCCCCCCCAGCTAGAGCCGAAGTTAAAGTATATTGCGGATCGCTCTCATTGCCGATGCCTCCAAACAACTCTAGGTTATTGCGAATGAGGTGGCGCATATCTAAAGGCCAGCATTTCATTGAGGCTCCTCTATGAAATAGTCTCCGCTGAAGGCTTCCTGGTTTCCGAGCCATTGTTTGTCTCCGCAGTTGGCGCAGAGCGTGGGGAAGGTGTCTTTCCCGGAAGCCGTGCGGCGGCTACCGTTCAATGGCAACCGCTCCGCTGTGATCGGTGCGGAGAGTGTAGGCGGGGTCGCCGTTGGCTCCGCCTGAGTCGGCGTCCTTATAGCAGATGGGGTAGACCCTACTCTCTCTCTCTCTCTCTCTCTCTCGGTTAGCCATTATGTCCTGCACCAGGTAGTCTAGCTGGTTTCCTGATGCGCTTGGCCTATCGAGTCCGGCTCCGCTGGCACAGAGGGTTCCGGAAACGCCACTGTTTCGAGAGCCTTCCTTAGCGCATCCGGGATTTTCTTGTTCCTTTTCTCCGCTCTGCGAAGAATGCCCTGGCATGCCTTGGAACTCAAATAGTATCGGTCTGGCACACTCCCTATCGGCTCCAGTATCTCGGAAAGCCTCCTCTTGTAGTCTGGCTTGCCGAATGAAATCAGTCCAAAAGTCAGCACGTCCGACGTCTCCAAGAAGCGAGTTACCTGTCCATCTCGCATATTTCGTAAACTCCTGCATCGGTGTTAAATCGGATATATCCACGATGGACAAGTTCGGATAGCAAAGCCGAATAAGAGTAATGAGCCATGAAATGTGCAGCGCGGTCTTTGAGCAGACAAAGATTGCTTCTTTCGTTGTTATCCTTGTCTCCGTCGATGTGATGAACAATTTCCTCAGATGTGAGAGGTCTTCCAATTTCGTCTTCGATAATTCTGCGATGAGTCCAAATCGGCTTTCCGTTGACAAAACCGTCAACAAGTCGGCCTCCTGCTCTTGGCGGCTTTTGCCTCCAGGGGTAGCAGCCGAGCTTTTTAGCGCGAGAACACACCTCGCAAGCTCTGCGTCCAAGACGTTCAGCAAGCTTGTCCATTCTTCCTCTGGCCTTCCATGTCTGAACAAGAAGTTGATCTTCTTCCTCAGACCAGCGTTTAAGGTGCCTTGTGACACCAAGCTTGACCGCCCTGTTTCTAACTGACTGAATAGGGCGGTTAAGATGCGCTGCAACAGCACCAGAAGGCATTTGCTGATAATGAGCGCGGATGAAGTCGTCTTCCTGTTCAGTAAATAGCCTATCCTTGTTCCGCATACAAAGATTCTCCTACGTCTCTGTGGCACGCCGAAGAACTGCGAATCGAGAACGTCTACGTCGAGGACAAAGCCTGCATCTTGAAACGCCTCAAGAAGCATCCGAAGGTCGTTGCCACTGTTGGTTGACATACAGCCAGGGACGTTTTCCCAGATGAAAAACGATGGCTGTATTTCATTCAGGAGTCTGATATACTCCAAAGCCAACACAGATTCAATGCCTTGCAAGCCTTGTCTATTGCCAGCTACAGAAAAATTCTGGCAAGGACTGCCCCCAACCACCATATCAACTACGCCACGATACTTTCGACCGTCTATGTTGCGAACATCGCCTAGATTCGGCACATCTGGGTAGTGGTGTTGAAGCACCGCGCACGGAAACGGCTCGATTTCAGCGAACGCCACCGGCTCAAACTCCGGCATGTCTTTCACGGCACAGCTCCAGGCTTCGATGCCGGAGAACAATGAAAGATAGCGTATTTTCTCCATTACGCCTCCCCAGCCGCCGGAGTACCTTCAAGCATGACTGCGCCGGCGGCGTGCCTGAATGCGGCGGCCATCAACTCCAGCCTCTTTTCAACTGGCGCGCCCGGCCTGCCAGAGAAGAGAACAAACAGCAGGGAACAGACGTCGTCGAAGTCGTCATCGGACAACTGGTCGAAATGGTTGAAAATCTCCGCTCCCTTGGGGCCGAGGCTGATGCCGACAATGGCGGAGTGCCCGTATGTTTTTGCGTGGTCAAGCCACGCTTTTAATTCTTCATCCATTTTTACCTCATGCAAATGTGCTCAAGCCCAAACCAAAACGCCAAGGCCGAAGGGAAGGGAGCGGATCCCTTGCCGTCGCCAAATTTCAGCCTTCCGGGAATGTAGAAAATCTTGTCGGCGCTCTTCGCGATGGACTGAAACCACTTGGTGTCGGTTCTGGCGGGGACAAGCGCCACAATGCAGACCGCACGCTTCGACTCCTCGATGAACTTCGCCGCCCAGAGCTTGATCTGGGAATACGGCGGGTTGCACCAGATGCGTTCGCCTTCCCAGGAAACGGACAGGCCATCCGTGAAGAGGTCTTCGCACAGGCTGTTCTCCCGTGTTGCGGCTGCGTCAATCGTGAACTGGAAGACGGCGTTCAGCCTGTCAAACAGCCATTGGGGTGTTGTCCATTCGTCGCTGTTGGATGTCATCAAACCCTTATTCAGCGCCATCGGCGTACTCCTTCATGGCTTCCTGCAAAGCCCACTCCCAACACTTTACACAGCCTAATCGGCAGTTACGAAACCGCCCATCCGGCGGGCATTCACCGAGTGTCTGCAGGCGATCGCAGAGCCAGTGGAGTTGCTGGTAGTACTTGTCGCGCTGCTCCCGCAGGGCCTTTGCGATTTCCCGCTCGACACTCAAAAAAATGTCGGGCCAGACTTCCTCGGCAGGCTTCACGCATCCGCTCGGAAAGGGGCTAAGGCCCTGCGAAATGAGATCCATGCACCACATCCCTTCGTCATCCTCACGATGGAAAACCCGCGGCTCCCATGAGATGCCGTACTTGACCGCGACGAGCTGGCCCAGCTTGAACTTAGCCATATATGCCTCTCAGCCAGATCGGCGTCTCTTCCACGAACGCCTGACAGACTATTTGCCACTGGGGCAGGCGGTGGTTCTTTCGCTGGGCGTAGATGTTCTTCATGTTCGCCAAGGACAGCGACCAGACGCGGCGCTGGAGAAAGCCTTCGGGAAGCTGGTTTTTAAGCAGTAGAAATGCCTTGTCGCTTTTTGTCTCTCTATATCCCTCAATGAGGCCGTTAAGCCCGCCAAGAATAAACGGATGGATTTCGTACTCAAAGTCATCCTGCGTCAGTTCGCGGTGCGTAATCGTATGCATTGTGCTTTCCGACTGGGTCGTGACGCCGATGCGGTACTGATCGACTTCCTGCCAGAGAAATCTTGGAAAAGTCGCGTCCCACCAGTACACTATCTGGCGGAGAAACTTGTTGTGGCCTCCGTCCATCGGAGCCAGCCTCCCTGCCACTTTTTCAAGACGTTCACGCAGATCGTTGGGCATTTCATCGCCGACAGGACTGCCGATGTCCTCCAGTCTTTTCCCGCTTGTCAGCCCGTGGCTTAGACCAATCCCGAACAAGGCGGCGTTGAATCCACGGCAGTTGATAAGTTCTATCTTCATTGAATCCACTCCTCCAGTTCAGGGTGTGCATGCGGACTCGCCGACGAACACCAGACCCGGCACGCGAAAAGCTCCTCGCGTGGGTATTTCTTGCTCCATCGGGCGTAGAGGACGTCGGCCGCCTTCTGGGCGGCGCTCCAGAGGTTATGCTGTTTTGACACCCATGCCGATGCGGTGTTGACGGCGTCCGTCAGGGCGTACCAGCCGATGAAGAACATCCGCATCCATCCCTTCCAGACTTCGGACGGCTCCCATTCTGAGTCGTACCAAATACCGTCGTCGGTGGCGCGCTCGCAGGCGGCGTTGATGTCGCGAAGCTCGCCGGCGGGCATCCTGTCCACCGCCAGGCTGCCGTGGATGGCCTTGAGCGCCTCGCAGGCTGTCCTCAATTCTACTGGGCGCTCAAGACCCTTTGGGAAAAAGTCCCAGGCCGTCAGGAGAAAACTGCAGCCAAGGACGCAGTCGCGGTGCTGCGCGCTAGATGCTGGGTACTGCACGGCAGACTTCCTTGTCCTTGCACCACAGAATGCGCTTGTCGTCCACCACGACTACAAGATGCGGGTTCGAGCCTGATGTTTCTCCGTCAAGATAGATGGCGGGCTTCCACTGCCGCAGCGAACCGTCTTCGACAAGCACTTCAACCGGCTCCAGAAATTCGTAGTGCGCCGGCTTCGGCTCTTCCCTGGCGGGGCCGCCGGCAGTGCCAATCAGCTCCTCGTTGCCCTCCAGCGGGATGCACTGGCTGTAGGCCATTCCGCCAACCACAAGGTACGTCTCTTCGTCGCTGTCGAGGTGTTTGCAGAAAATGTGCGGCCGCCAGTTTTCGTCGTTGGCGTCCCTGCATAGGACGTACTGCCCAAGCTTGAATTCTTCCATGCTGTCCTCCATAAAAATTGGGCCTTTTATCCTGGCTGCCCGGCAGGCGGGCGAATGGGTGCGCCCGTTTCGCCGTTGCGCTATGAAGAGCCGTTATGTCGCCGGCGCTTCCTCCACGGGCGCGGGAACGAATCTCTCGGCATGCTCCCAGTGATCTAGGGTGTTAGTGGTGGTGAGGACGTAGTGGCCGCCATACGAATCGCGGTGCGAGTAGACCCGCACCCTTTTCGTTGTTGGATCGCAGTTGTCCCATACTGCCACAATGTCGCCTTTCTTGAGCGGCTCCTCCGGGCTGTCCTTCGTGCCGCACAGATGCTCATTGCCTTTGTAGGGGATGCACTGACGCCACGACGCGCCGCCAATAACAATATGCCTGTCGCATGGATTCCTGGAGTAGTGTGCGGGTATCCATGTCTCAGTATCGCAGTCCCTCACCAGCACCTTGTCGAAAGGCTTAAAATCATACTTCATTTTATTCTCCAAATTCCTTTCAGCCGCGCACCGAGGATGCTGAACAGCACGGCGATGCGCTTGTCGGGCTGAATCAGCACCCTCGGACACGTGGCTAAGATTTTGTCGCGGAGCGCGTAGGGATTAGATGCTATTGGATGCTTTTCAGAAACGAGCTTATGATGGTTTTTGCTTCCACACCGTCCTTGTCCTTGCACCCAAGGCGGACATTTAGCTTCGCATTGACAAGCTGAAGCGTGGATTCGCGTTTGTGCCATTTCTTCCACAACCTCTCTAGATCCTTGTCGGCAAGCCTCGTTCCGACTACGCCATAGCCTTCAACATGAACAATTTCAATGTCCTTGAAGTCGAGCTTACGCCACTTCATGAATCTGGCGAGAAGACTTGAAAACGGTTCGAGATGGTCAACTGCAAGTTCTTCCTTGGGAAACATGACGTGCGTTATGGCACACTCGCCATTGTTTGCTCCATTCAGTTTTGCCTGCTTGAATGCTATCGTCTGGTCGGCGATAGCCTCGCGGAAGGCAGACACCACGCAGTTTCTGTGGCTTCCGCTCGTACTGAAGCATTTCTTGTAGCTGATGTCGCGCTTGACGCCGTCGTACTGATACCAGAATTGGTTCCACTTTCCGCCATACTCCACGCCTTTCTTGATAAAGATGCGCTCAACGCCATCAAGGCCGTGTGGAAACTTCCTGTCGAAGTCTGGATGCATCAGAAAGACATCCATCATGACGGCAAACCCGTCCGGCGGGAGATCTATCTCTTCGTCTGGTTTAGGATGATACCAGTTGAGACATGTCTTGATGTACTCCATCGCCGCCTGCTTGGAGGCGAACTCCCTGCTTCCAAGCTTAATTGGCTCTTTCTTCGCCATTCACTCTCCTTATCTCGTTTCCGCATTCGTCCACCTTCCCCTCCGCTCTAAGAATGTCGCGTTCACTCATATAGGACGTCAGCCTATCTTCCGGCACGCCAGCCTCGCGGAGAAGCTTGAGGCGCTCCGCAGGCTTGAACTTGTGGCGCCACCACCGGCAGGCATACGGCGCCGCGAACGGCACGATGAGATCTCTGCCGTTCCAGAACGGCGGAACGTCACCGTCAACGTGGTCGGCAAAGATGCAGGCCAGAAGCTCGACCTCGTGGAGCGACATCTCGCCGACGCGCTTCTCCGCCAGCCCTTCCTTCACAATGGCGTCCCACAGGCCAGCGCCGTCGATGATCTTCATTTAGGCTCCGATGATTCTTTCGATGTCCCGCTGTCCGAAGCGGAAGCTCAGGTGCGCGCCGGCCTCGTACTTCGACAAGCCGGGGCCGTAGCCGAAGCGGGAGAGCTGGGCCATCTGGGCGTCCGTGCATGGCTCGTTGAGCCACCGGCAGAACTTCCGGCTGGCAGGTTCGCTCTCCCAGGTACGCAGAAAGTCGTCTGCGGCCGCAAGAGCCTGGGTGCGCTCGCCAACCATCACGCAGCTGACCCGGCACCGCTTCTTCCTGCCAATGGCGTACCAGGTGTCGTCGTCCTTGCTAAAAATGCCGGCCCACGCCTCGAACCCCGACGCCAGGAAGCACCGGCCCGTGCCGAAGAGATCGACGTAGCGCCACATGGAGCGCCCCAGGATGTCCACCTCGGAAAGCTCAACCTTCTCCAGCACCTGCGTGGCGTCTTCCTCCGGCGGAGGAAACTCGTATCCGCAGAACGGACACTCCCTCACGCCGGCGGGAACCTCCGCATGGCATTCGGGACACTCCTTCGTCGGCCCTTCGCCTCCCTCGCGCTCGTCCAAGTCAACGTCGGCTTCGATGGAGCCGTGCGTGGCGAGCGACATTCCAAAATCGAGAACAATGCAGTCCTTCTTGACGACGCCGGGGAAGTCTTCCGGGCTGACGATGCGGAGGCCCCTGCCGACCATCTGAATCATCGGCCCCTTGCCGGAACACTTTCGCAGAAGCACCACACAGGAGACAGGCGGGTAGTCCCATCCCTCAGTCAGCACCATGCAGTTGCAGATGACTTTGGTTTCGCCCAAAGTCATCCGCTTCAGCATGGCGTTCCGCTCCTTGAGCGAGAGTTCGCCGTGAACGCACTCTGCGGGGATGCCGGCTTCGCGAAACGCCTTCGCCACGTCCTCGGCATGGGCCACGGTAGCCGCGAACACCACGGTCGGCCTGCCTTCAGCCTTTTCGCGCCAGTGGCGGATGACCTCGGCGTTGACCACCTCCGTGTTCAGCACGTCGGCGACCTGTGCCTGGTCGCCGAAGTCGCTCTGGGCTTTCAGAGCCTTCAGCTTGTCGGCGCTGCCGTCCACGTTCAGCACGAAGGCGCGGGGCGGGACGAGGAAGCCCAGCTTGACAAGCTCCCCAATCTCGACCTTGTCGGCGACGTTGTCGAAAATATCCCGCAGGCCCTTGCCGTCAGTGCGGGACGGCGTTGCCGTGAAGCCGGCAATCTTGACGTGGGGGTTTAGCTCTCTCGCCCGCTCTATGATAGCCCGCCATGTCGGCGCGGCGCAGTGGTGTGCCTCGTCTGCAATGAGCAGGTCGAGCTTCGGGATTCTGTCAAGATGCCCGTAAAGCGACTGCACCATCGCGAACGTGGCGTCCCCGCGAAAGCTCTTCCTGTCGGCGGTAAAGAGGGAGCATGACGCTCCATCGTTTATCTGCCGGAATTTCCGCATGTTCTGCCCGACAAGCTCCTGCCGGTGCTGAAGCACCAAGGTCTTTCCGCCCACCTCTTTGGCAAGACTGCCGAGCATTATCGTCTTCCCTGCGCCCGTAGGAGCCACGCACAGGGTGTTGCCATGCTCCTCCAGGGCCTTGACGGCCCTGGAGACGAGCCTGGCCTGATATGGGCGTAGAATCACCGGCTAGAATGGAACCAGCGAATCGGCCTGCTGGGCGGGAGCAGACTGTGCCCATGCGGGGGGATTGGTGCCGGGCTGGGGAGCCGCCGTCGGAGGCGGAGGAGGCGTCTGCGCCTGCTGGGCGGGAGCGCCCCAGGCGGGAGCCTGCGCCGGCGCGGCCTGCGGAGCGGGAGCGCCCCAGGACTGCTGGGCGGGGGCCGGAGCGCCGCCAGCCACGGGGAATTCCGGCACAGGGTAGCCGGAAATGATCTCGTATGGGGGCTGGCGCAGCGTGACGTACTCGCCGTCAGCCTTCGTGACCACCTTCACCAGAGTGTTGTTCACGAAGTAGTGGGCGGGGTCGTTCTTCTTCGGCGTGTTGGAGGCTTCGCAGCCAACCTTAACAGGGAAGGCAAGGCCCTCGAAGTCGGCCCAGCCGTTGACGCGGCGCTTTTCCGTGGCTTCAGGGGAAGCGTCGTCGGGGGCGATGTCGCGCGAAGACTCCAGGATGGCGCACAGCTGCTTCATTGAGATGTCAACGGCCTTCTTCTGGCCCGGCGTGGAGGCGCCGGCGACGTTGAAGCGGTGGTAGATCTTGACGCCCTTGTAGGATCCCTCCACTACTTCAAGCTCGGTGCTGAGAAAGTCCATCGTGGAGTTTCTGGCGCGGGTAAGCTCCACGGCGGAGCCGGTACGCCCCTGCTGGGGCATCTGGATGTGGAGGCGGACAATCACCATGCTTTCGGGCGGGATAACGCCCGCGCCGACGGAACCCTGAGGGCCGACGCCATTGAAATCTATCATTTATTCCTCCTTAAAAGGGATAGGGGTAGGCGTCGCCGATAGCGGCCTTGAGCGCGTCGTGGACGGGCTTCCAGGTGCGGTCGGAGCCTACGGAAATTTCAGGCTGGAGGTTCCAGCGGTTCTTGGCGAGCAGCGCCGGGCGCTCCTGCGTGTACACCACGCGGTCGCCGGAGCCTTCGGCGCGGAAGGTCTTGCCCTTCTCGTCCCTGCTCCGCAGGATGGCGCGGTAGTTGACGAAGAAGACTTCGTCGCACCATTCTTGCCAGAGGGCGAACGCCCGCTTGTGCATCTTGATCTGGTAGCGGTCGTACTGCTCGTTGTCCGGCGGCGAGAACGTCTTGATCTCGCTGTGGGCGATCAGGACGATCTGCATGCCCTTGTTGAGGCGCAGGGAGTCGAGTCCGCCCTGAATGTGCCGCCAATACCTTCCCGCTTCGACATAGCCCTTGCCGTAGCCGAGGGCTTCGATGCTCTGAAGGGGCTGACCCTTGTCATCGCGGTGGTCGAGGCAGACCTTGTTCCATATCAGCGGCTCCAGCCAGTCAAGGCTGTCCAGCACCAGCGTCTTGAACTGATGCTCGCCGTGGAGCGCGTTGATTGCCGCTACGACGTCTTCGTAGCTCTGCGCCACTTCAGGAAAGGTTGGCACGTCGATGGCGCAGGCGCCGTCCTCAGTCCTTAAAACGACGGGATCCTTGAACGTGCAGGCGACCGTCGTCTTGCCGATGCCCTGAACGCCATATATGAGGAAGCGCTGCGGCTTGTACAGCGTCTTTGCGCTGACGATTGAATTCATGTCGAAACCCATAGCTACGCCTCCGGCTCGGTGCTGACGGAGAAGCTCTTCTTGACGGTCAGGGCGTTCTCGACGGGACGCTTCTGGGTTTCCGGCGCGTTGGCGAGGAAGCCGTCCAGCGCCTTCTTGTTGTGTTCCCATTTGTAGCGGAAGAGGCGAAGATACGTTTCGTCGCCCAGCGCGAGTCTGGCGTTGTTGAGCTTGTCCTGATCCCATGAGTAAGTCGTTTTGCGCTGAACCTTAACCTTGTAGCCGGCGATGGATGCGTTCGCCGTGTTCTTGCCTTCGGGAAAGACGGCCTGCTTTGCTATGGCCTCGCTGACTTCGGCGAGGCGCGACTTCAGTTCGTCAATCTGCGACTTGAGGGCGAAGTGTTCGCCCACAAGGCTTTCAATGCTTTCCATTGATGTACTCCTTATATCTTGCTGAGAATGTCCAAAGTCGCCAGCATGTGCGGAGGCACGGGGCGGCCTGTCTCAAATTGAGACATGTAGCGGATAAGCTCCGGCATGCGCCTAATCACGTCGATCTCTTCGTCGGGATCGACCTTCATGCGCTTCGCCACATATTCGGCATATTCCTTGTGGTTCTTGGTGCTGTACCGCTCCACGATGCCGCGCACGGTCTTTATGCCGTGGCGCTTGTAAAAGGAACGCAAGGTCAACGCTCCGGCCCGGAGACTGTATTCAGGAGCCTCCCACACGGCATGGCCCCTTGCATCCAGGCCGCACTGGCCCTTCCAGTAGTTGGGCTTGCCGTTTGGCGTCTTTACGTTCATCCATGAATTTGCCTTGTAGGACAGGGTGCCCGGACGTCCTGCCCTAGGCTGTCCTGCCGGCGACTTTTTACGCATGTCTGCAATGCGCCTCTCTGCGTCGGCAAGCTGTCCGCGCAGGACGGAGATTTTGCCGTCGCGCTCCTTGACCTTGTCCATCCAGGCAAGGCTTTCGTTCTGGTAGAATTCCAGCCTGTCGATGGCGCGATGCGCCGTCCATGCGCCGGCAGCTCCTGTGAGAACTGCGAGACAAGCCACGCTAGTTGCGAGAAACCTGCTAGACATCTGGCAACTCCACGACCTTCACCCTTGCGGGGCATTCGGGGCAACCTGGCTGAATGTCTATGTAGAAGGCCATTCCGTCCGGCAGGCGAAATGGTGTGCAGTCACCCTCCTTCAGCAGGAAGGTTCCGAGGGCATACTTGACGGGGATGACGTAGGTCTGCCCGAAGACCCAGCCGTAGTTGTTGGTCATATACCCACGGCCTTCAAAATAGTGCCATTCCGGCTCCGCTCCCTTTAAGTGGAGGTCGCTGTGAAACCTGACCACAAGAGCGGACTGCCCACCGTTATCCTGTGCCAGTGCGAGGGCTTCTTCGTCCTCGATGCGGGGCGCGTAGTGCGAGCGCCCGATGCGGTAGACTCTACTTTCCATAGCGCACCTCGCCCTTGCCGGCCTCGGCGGCACGCTTTTCACAGCGAACCTCAACGCCCTTGAAGAAGCGGGGCTGAGAGGTCTTCTCCTCCTCCCAGCGCCACTGGCGCTCCATACTCTTCGCCATCGCCTCGCTTTCTAACATGCACTCTTCGTAGGAGGGGTAGATTTCCTCTTCCGTCTCCAGCGACTGTCCGTTGGCGAGGAAGAATGTGAACATAGCGACGTATGCAATATTTGTCATGCTAAACTCCTAAAATTCTATGCCTGCCTTAGCACAGGCTTCGCAGAAAATTTGATACGGGATGGGGCCTGCGGACTTGACGGCCTTGAGTTCGCCGGCTGAGAGCGCCAGTTCCCCTCTGTCGCAGGAAAAGTCGCCGAAGGCGTCGGCGAGAAACTCGCCGATATACCGCCCTGCGTCCTGCCGCCCGGCGGGAGGCCCCATCTTGGTGAAAAGATTCACCATACGATTGATGGTGAGGTAGTTCTTGAACTCGGCGTTCAGCTCTGCTAGCTCGCCATTTTCAGCGTCCTCGTGAACCTTCCGTAACCTACATTCGGCAAAGTCTGCCCTCTTCTTCTTAAAGATCAGGCCGTAAGGCTCTAACGGAACCTCCGAGGACTGAATGACTATGCCTTCAGCCTTGGCGTCCGGATTGAAGAAGCTGGCCCGCTCCTCCGACACCGCCACAGCCTCTTCAAAGAAGCGGAAATGCCCAATGACGGGCACCAGCATGAAGCTGTATCCCGCGCTGTTAATACTGTACTCGACCAGGCAGAAAGGCCACCGTTCATACCCCCTCTCCTCATGGATGGAGTAGGCCCCGAAGAAGCGGAACGCCTGCGGGATTCGATAGTCAATCCGGCTCATGACCTTGGTGCCGAAGAACTCCCCTTGCAGAGAGAACTGGACGATGCCAGGCTCCATCGCCTTCTGGAAAATCTCCACCAGAGGCTCGAGCTGGTGGACGGCAGTCTGGATGCCGTAGAAGGTTGTTCCCTTCCCCAGCATCTGGTTGCGGGAAGACAGTTCGTATCCGTCGCGGGTGATGTTGACGGCGATGTTCGTACCGTCAATTTTTTCCGTCACCGTCCACCATTGCGTCTTCAGGGCTTTCTGGTATGCCCTGGAGTTTCTCATGCGCTCGTTTTCGAGCGATTCAATCTTGGGCCATTTGTGAAATTCCATTTGCCCTCCTAAATTTTGCAGAGTCCGGCGGGATGCAATCCCCGCATCCCCTCCCCTGTTTTCCCGCCTTCACCGCATTCAGACGGGGACTAGGGGTGGTGTCCTGCGTTTTGGACTACGGACTCTGACCTCTGTCTGCGGGACAGAAGCTGGTGGGGACGGATGGAATCGAACCACCATGCCTGACGGCGCGGATTTACAGTCCGCTGCGCTGCCATTGTGCGACATCCCCGAAAAATCGCCGGTTTCAGCGGACTCCGGCAAACGCCGCGCGGCGACCGCGGCTTCCACTCCCCAGCGGCATAAAGCCTCTGGACAGACCGCGCGTGATTTCAAAAAAAGGAGGGCCGGACAGTTTCATCGTTCGTCCGGCCCCGTGGAGGTTGCCTATGACCTCAAACCCTCATGCGGAAATTTATTACAGGCAGCTAAACGCCGTGCAGCCGATGATTCGCCCCTGGGCGTCCCTGACGGTGCGCGCCGGCATGACCAGGTCATGCGTGTCGCGTCCGGCATCACGGCAAGCCTTTGCAGTGATGGAGGAGACTACGAAGACCGTGCCGGGCTGCGGGTCTGGCACGCCTTCCGGTTCGCCATAGGCCATCCGGAACATGGGTATGCCGTCGATTTGCCCAATTGGGTTTTCTACGGCGGCGGCGCGGGAAATGCCGGCGGACGGGATCCGCATGAGAGGTACGGCGTCGTGCGCCAGCACGTAGCCTTTCAGCCCTGCCGGCCGGGTGTCCTCAGCCCTGAAGATGGTCAGGTCGTGAGGCATGAGGTTGACTATTTTCATTTCCTTGACTCCTGGAGAATTTGGAAGGGCGTCCACAGCATGGACGCCCTTTATATTTGAGAGGCGGGTGTCCGGGTCGAACGGACGCACGCACCTTACAAGTCCTGCCGCTCTAACCTTTGAGCTAACCCGCCGGAAAATTGCTTCGTAAAACCAGTTTGAAGTTAGGCTCCTTTCGTGGGCGAACGTGCCGAGGCTTTCGCTCTGTCCGACCTGGGGTACTGCCCCATTTGGCCCTTTCGGGCGCTGACGGCCTGCTCGGCAAGCCCCTTCTGTAGCCGGGCTTCGCTGTCTTGAGGGCTTCACCCTCTCGACGGCTCCACTTGTACCTGTATCCGTGTTAGCAGTCAACACGAATTTTTATTTTTCACACAAATACGTGTATAACACTCCGAAATAAAAGGCGAAAAAAAGTTTCGCCTTTTATGCGGAGACTATAGCTCCTGCCAGACCCAGGCAACCCTGCCGACAACGACGGCTTCGTACTGCTCCAGAGGCAAGCTGCGGGGCGGGTACTTCCGATTGTCGCTGACAAGCTCGATGCTGTTGGCTTCTCCCATGCGGATGCGCTTAATAAGACGACCAAAGGGCGCCACGTTGACAAGATAGATGCCGCCCTCGGAGATAGAACCGTTCAGCGGCACCACGCCGACATAGGCCCCCCTGTTAATGGTAGGCTCCATGCTGTCGCCGTCCACGCGCAGGGCTACGCACCCCGGCTTCGCGTACTGGGGAAGCACCTCAATCTGGCGCTCCGGCTCCTGGTTCCAGAACTCCTGCGGGTCGCCCGCACCCGTTGAGCCGTAGACGGGAACCGTCGGCAGGCCGGAACCTCTAACTTCTTCTACTGGGGCGTTGGTGTAGGCGCGCTTAATAACCGGGATGGCGTCTGAGCCATAGAGCTTGTCGATAACCGCGCCGACTATCTTTAAACCAGGCCCCTTCGCGCCTATCTCGCCAGTAACTATCCGGCTAAGGTTTTGCTGAGAGACGCCCGTAATCTGGGATACCATCGTCTGCCCAAGTTCCTCGCAGTTGTCCTTCACCATAGTGATAAAATCTTGTTCAAAACTCATTTCGCACTCCTTAAAATCCTAAAATCCTTAAATATTCGTAACCCATGCTGGGGCTGCTGGCAAACACGGATGCGGGATTAGCCCTTGCCTTCAAACACCGATCCGTGTAGGCTTCACTCCAACTTGGCAACGCCAAGGTATCAGATCCGCCTTCCAAAAGGCGGAATCTTTCCCTTCGTCCAAAAATTTTTCTCTAGGAGTGAAGGATTTGCTCGACTTCAACCGAAAGTCGCTCCTCCCCGGCCGCATCAACTGGCTTGTTGACGACGGCCTCAGGAGCCGTCCGGAGCCTCCCCGCCGGTATCTCGGCATGTCCGCCCTCGGCGGGGAGTGCGAGCGCGCCGTGCAGCTGGACGGACTCGCCACGGCGTTCAGGGACAATGCCGAAGCCTGCCTCGGCGCGGAGAGGGCGCAGGCGCTCTCCGCGCTCCAGCCGGAACCCCGCGTCATGCGGATCTTCGAGCGGGGCCACCTCCTCGAAGACTCCGCCGCGAAGTGGATCCGCCAGGCCGGCTTCGTCCTCAACGCCCGCGACCCCGACACCGGCAGGCAGTACGCCGCCGAACTCTGCGGGGGCAGGCTCAAGGGCCATGCAGACGGCGTCATCGTCTGGTGGGACGGCAAAGGCCCCTGCCCCGTCGAGATCCCCGCCCTCTGGGAATGCAAGGTTCTGGGCCACAAATGGGTGCAGAAGCTGAAGAAGGACGGCGTCCGCCGGTCGTACCCCAAGTACTACGGGCAGGTCAGCCTCTACATGAAGGCGCTCGGCCTCGACAGGTGCCTGCTCACCGCCGTGGACGCCGACCTCATGGAGCTGCACCACGAGCTGATAGCCTACGACCATGAGGAGGCGGAGCGCCTGGAGGCAAGGTTCGCCCGGATCGAGGCGGCCTGCCTCGCAGGCGAGCTTCTTCCCCGCGAGGAGTCCACCCGCGCGGCCTTCGCGTGCCGGTGGTGCCGGGCGGCCGACGTCTGCTGGGCGGACGGAGGCTCGTCATGGCTGTGATCGACTTCAACGCCTGGGCCGGCAGGCCCTCCCCGACCGGCTTCTCCTGCGCTCCGTGGTGCGACGTGCTTTCCGCAGCCTACGAGGAGTGCGCCGCCCTTGAGCTGGGCAGGCCGGAAGTCCGGCCCGACGGCACCGTCCAGCGGTTCGCCCTCCCCGGCGAGTCCGCCGGCAAGAAGGGCGGATGGGCGCTCGGCTGGAGCGACGGCGTTCCCACCGTTATCATCTCCTCCTGGAAGACCGGCGACACCGTCAAGATCACTGGCGCCGACGAGCGGTTCCGGGGCAGGCCGACATGCCGTCCCGTCTCGCAGGAGGAGATCGAGGCCAACCGCCGCCGGATGGAGGAGGCGCAGGCCCGCAGGGAGGCCGAAAGGCGCCAGGCCGACGCGGAGGCGGCCGCGCAGAGCGCCTCGGACTATGCAATGGCTCGTCCCGCCGATCCTGCCCATCCGTACCTTCAGAAGAAGGGGATCCCGCCCCTCGGCCTCGTCAGGCAGGAGGCGGACGGCACGTTGCTCGTCCCGCTCTACGGCGCGGACGGCGGGCTTGCCGGGGTGCAGCGCATCTTTGCCGACGGCTCCAAAAAGTTTCCCTTTGGCCTTGCCAAGAAGGGGCGGTACGGCTTTGTCGGCAACGGCAGCGGCGACCTCTCCACGGTGCTAGTCGGCGAAGGGTACGCCACGGGAGGAAGTCTCCACATGGCGACCGGCCTTCCCGTGCTGTGCGCGATGGACGCAGGCAACGTGGTTCCCGCCTGCGAGGCGTGGCTAGCGGGGCATCCCGGCACGAAGTTCGTCTTCTGCGCCGACAGCGACAGATGGACGAAGAAGAAGGGCGTGCCGTGGAACCCCGGCGTGGAGGCCATGCAGAAGGCCGCCGCCAAGTTCGGCGGGCGCGTCTGCATTCCGGAGTTCCAGAGCCTCGACGGAAACCCCACGGACTTCAACGACCTCCATGTGCGCGAGGGGCTGGCCGCCGTCAAGGCGCTCGTCATGCCGGACGGCGAAGCCGCGCCTCTCGCCAGAAACTGGGACGTGGCGGAGTTCGAGGGCGAGGCTCCGGCGCAGGAGTGGCTCGTCGAGGGCACCCTGCCGATGGACGCGCCGTGCCTGCTCGCGGCGGCAGGCGGAACGGGCAAGGGCATGCTTGAGCTTGACCTCTGCCTCAGAGTGGCGGGAGGCGACGGCGGCGCCGTGCTGGACTTCAACAAAGACTCCGGCTGGCTGGGAAAGAAGGTCTGCCAGAGCGGGAAGGCCGTCATGTTCACGGCGGAGGACAACCGCGACGACGTCCACCGCAGGCTCCAGAGCATCGACCCGGACGGCTCGCGGCGAAGGCGCGCCAAGGGGAGGATGTTTGTGGTGCCCCTTCCCGACGACGGCGGCCCCTTCGGCATCGTCAGAGCGAAGGACGGCTGGGGGCAGGGCTTCGAGACCACGCCGCAGTTCGACTCCATAGTGCGCCAGTGCAGGGCGCTGGGAGGCGTGAAGCTCATAGTCCTCGACCCGCTGGCCTCGTTCGTGAGCGTAGACGTCAACGCAGACCCGCAGGCCGGCGCGTTCGTGCAGGGCGCCCTCGCCCGCATGGCGAAGCAGGCCGGAGGCTGCTGCGTCCTCATGGCGCACCACATGAAGAAGGCGGGCAAGGACGCCGGAAAGGGGCCGGAGGACGCCAGGGAAGGCATCCGGGGCACCACGGCGCTCGTTGACGGCGTGAGGCTCGCCTACGCCGTCTGGCCCGCCGACGGAAGCGCCAGAAAGAAGGCGTCCAAGGCGCTGAACCGGGGCGTCTCCATCCGCGACGTCTTCTACGCCGGAGTGGTCAAAAGCAACTGCCCCTCCGACAACGCCGTGCAGATACTCGTGAGGAACTCCAACGGCCTGCTGGAGGCCGTCACGCCGGTGGAGGAGTCCTGCACTTCTCAGGACGCGCTCGACGTGCTGGAGGCCGCCGTCCGCATCAAGTGCGCCGAAGGCAAGCCTCTCGCCGCCACCGGCATGTCCGGCGTCTACGCCAGGCGGGCGGAGCTTCCCGCCCCGCTGTGCGAGTGGAGCAGGCACCGCCTGGAGGACTCCATGCAGGAGCTGCTCCACGCCGGCCGCGTAGTCCGCTGCGTGGTGGGCAAGAACGCCAAGTGGCTGGACGTGAAGGGCGGCCCCCTGGCGACGGATCCCCAAAACTTCGAGTGGGCCGAAGGCTCCACGAGCGGCGCGGAGGTGCCCCTCCCCGGCACCGGAACGGACGGAAAGAGGTGGTAGAATGCGCCGCATGCAAGAACCGTGCCAGTACGGTTTCCGGAAACCGTGGAAACCGTCCGGAAACGCCGGAAACCGTGAATTGTCAATTTCCGGAAATTGTGCGGAAACCGTCGGAAACCGTGGAAACGGTAATAAAATCAAGGGTTTCTCCGGAAACCGTAAACCCGTTTTCACGGTTTCCGGGCGGAAATCGTTGGAAGAAAAATCATTCTTCAATTTCCGGAATTCCACGGTTTCCGCACGGTTTCCGAAACGTCCGGAAATTGAAAAAGTTCAATAAAATCAAGCACTTCTAAACGCAAAAGCAATACCCGTTCCCCTCAGTGTATATATACCCGTAGGGTATATACACTGGGACGGGAGGAGGAAACGGAAACCGATGAGTCCGGAAATCGACCGCCCCCTCGTTCTGGCGCTGCCCTGGCCGCCGTCCGTGAACCACGAATGGACGATGGCGCACGGCAGGATGATTCTCACCGCGAAGGGCCGCGAGTACCGCGCCCGCGTGAACGTCCTCGTCGCGGCGCGCCGCCACGCCGGAGACCTCCCTATGGAGCCTCTGGACTCGAAGCTCGCCGTCCGCATCGACATGTGGCCCCCCGACAGGCGGCGCAGGGACGCCGACAACTACGCCAAGGCGGCGTTCGACGCCCTAACGCATGCCGGCCTGTGGAGCGACGACTCCGTCGTGCGCGACCTCCGCAGCGTCATGCACGGCCCCGTGCGCGGCGGAATGCTCCGCCTCACTTTGGCGCCCTTCGTGGACGAAGAGGAGGCTCCCCGTGGCTGAAGCTATTCTCTGGACGCCCGAAGAGGACGCCGTCCTCGACCGCCTGCACGCGGCGGGGCTGGACTGGGAGACCTGCGCCGTGGCGCTCGGCCGCACGGACAGGGCCTGCGAGACCCGCTGGCGGAACCGCCACCGCGTCCGCACCGGCCCAAACCCGTGGACGCCGGAGGAGGACGCCTCGCTCCGCTCCTCTTTGGCGCGGGGCATGTCGTGGACTGAGGCTGCTGGACGCCTGCCGGGGCGCTCCGTCAGGGCCTGCATGGCGCGGGGCCGCATCCTCGGCGTGTCGGCGCAGAAGCCCGTCCTGAAGCGGCCCGGCGCGCTGTCCGGGCGGCGCTGCCACGACTGCGGAAAGCCGACGAGCGACTACAGGTGCCCCGCCTGCCTCGCCCGATGGCGCGCGAAGCATGGCGTGCCGGTCAATGCGGACGGAGGCGAGGACGCCTACCCGACGTTTGGCGGGCGGGCGCAGATGACTGATTTCTAACGATTTTTGGAGGACAAAATGGCTAAGGCAAAGACGAACGACATCCGCGACGAACTCCCAAAGACGACTTCTCCGCTGCGCGCCATAAGGCATAAGTGCCTCGACTGCACTTGCGGATCCGCGAAGGAGGTCGAGGCGTGCCCCGCCGGCAAGTGCCCGCTGCACGCCTTCCGCCTGGGGAAGAATCCCTACCGCAAGGAGCGGAGCGAGGCCCAGAAGGAGGCAACCCGCAGGGCGCTCGAAAAGCTCAGGGCTAAAAAGGCGGAAGAGGCTCAGGATGAGTAGTTAGCCGTCAGGGAGGCTAGATGAAATTTGGCCTCCCAAGCCTTGGGAGAAAAATCGCGAAAAACACCATTTCGGAGACGCTTTTGACACTGGGAATTGCCGTCCTCGCATTCTGCGCCGCCTTAACGGCTTTCTCCGCCTGGCGGATATGGCGCCTGAGGCGCCTCAAGCCCCCGCCGGAGGAATGCGAGACGATCAAGACGCTCACAGACCGCTTTGAGCGGGACATGGAAGAAATCCTGAGACGCTGGAAATGATGTCAAGCGTCCTGCACGAAGTTTTTTCTAAGCCGCCGTGGAGAAAGAGAAAAAAGCCTTTTCCTGCGCGGCGCGTTGAGAAGCCGGACAGGCCGGCTACAATCGTTGAAATCTTCAAAAGGAGGCCACGCATGCGTGACATGACTGAGACTTACAAAACTATCGCCTTTACGCCGTCGGTTGACTCCGACATGAAGCGCGACAATGCAAATATTAACGGCGAATGCGCTATGGGAGCCATGCTGAAGTACGGTTCCGAAGGTGCCAGGGCCTTCAACCTCGACGACGTCATTCCCGAAAAGTTCGCAAAAGCCCATGAAGACGGGCGTCTATACGTACACGACCTGGACTTCTACACGCTGACGGAAACATGTTGCCAAATTGACGCTAGGAAGCTCTTGGCGAAAGGCTTCTATACGGGCCACGGATTCATCCGTCCGCCGTCGAACATAAAGACGGCCGCTAATCTTGCATGCATTATAATCCAAAGCAATCAGAACGATCAGCATAAGCAGAATTGTGCCCTTGCATAGTAATATGCATTGAAAACTCCGTTAACCTGTTTTTCCGCAGGGTGTGGGGCCAGAAGCCCTGCTAACAGGGAATGCTTCGGCGAGACGACTGCCGCCGGAGAGAATCCTGTGCCACATCGAGGACAGCCATGATTAAAATCAACACTCTCCACGGCCTTGAAGACATCTCCAGCTGCTACGAGTTCAATCCTGATACGCTCGAAGTTGTCAACGCAAATACCGGATACGTGAAGAAGGTCTGTGTGTCGAAGCGCGGCTATTCTGTCGTCTATCTCACCACGAAGGGCGACAAGAAGCGCAATGTTGGCATGCATGTAATCGTGGCGCTCGCCATGCTTGGGAATCATCCCTACGAGGTCATAGAGCATCTGAACGACGTCAAGACGGACTATCGCCCGGAGAACCTTGCCTTTTCTACGCAGAGAAAGAACGGACTCCGCGCGTTTGACAACGGCAAGCATAAAATCCGCGAAGGCATTTTTTGCGCCGTCATGCCCGATGGAACCATTCATTCAGGAAACATGAAGGAGCTTTCCCGCCTTACAGGCATTCCCAGAATGACGCTCTATGACAATTTTCTCTACAAGGAAGGATATAATAAAAAGCATGACGTGTGGGTGTTCAAGATAGGTCAACAGACTATCGAAAGGCTGGGGAATTCCGCAGACCAAGTAGAGTAGGCCGGGGATGGAAGCCGGTCGAAAATGGAGAACCCTACCGGATAGTGCCGGGGGTTGTGATATAGTCGGAATGCCGTTCTTAGGAACGGCTTCGGGTGGACAGTCGATACCTTTTCTAGACTACGCCCTCGCGCCGTATGTCCGGAAGTCATACATAAAAAACTGGCGCCATGAGGTCGAGGAAATGCTGGTCTACCGCAACGGCTGGGACGAGGAGGAAGCGAAGCACAAGGCAGAGCAGATGTCCGTGAAGTACGAGCCGAGATTCGGCCGCCCCTACTGGCCTTTCGAGGAGACCTTCTGCGTGACTAAGCAGGCCATTACGCAGGCCGCCGGACGGGCGGAGGCCAGAACCCGCGACGATACCTATCAGGCAATGGAGGCGCTGGTTCATAATCTCAATACCATGAATTCCCGCGCTGGAAGCCAGGTGCCGTTCTCCTCCGTCAACTATGGCACAGACACATCGCCTGAGGGTAGGCTTGTTACCGAAATGCTCCTCAAGGCTACCGATGCCGGCCTTGGCGAAGGAGAGACGCCTATTTTCCCCGTCCAGATTTTCAAGATCAAGGACGGCGTGAATTATAAGCCAGGAGATCCTAACTACGATTTATTTAAGTTATCAATAAAAGTCTCTGCAAAGCGTTTGTATCCTAACTGGAATTCTCTTGATGCTCCGTTTAATCTTCAGTACTATAAAGCTGGAGATCCGGAAACTGAGGTATCCGTCATGGGCTGCCGAACGCGCGTCATGGGAAATGTCTATGATTCTACACGTGAAACAGTGTCAGGTAGAGGTAATTTGTCTTTCACTACTGTAAATCTTCCTCAACTCGGCATTGAAGCTAAAGGAGATTTAGACAAGTTTTTTGCAAATCTTGATGAAGTTCTTCTTTTGGCACACGACCAACTTCTCCACCGTCTTAGCATTCAGATGGCTCGTCGCGTCAGAAACTATCCTTTTCTCATGGGTGAAGGCATCTGGATGGATTCTGAAAATCTTGGATGGGATGACCAGGTTGGTGAGATCCTTCTTCATGGCACCCTGTCCATCGGCTTCATTGGTCTTGCCGAATGCCTTACGGCGCTCATCGGCAAACACCACGGCGAAGACGCAGAAGCAAGAGAGCTTGGTTTGCGTATTGTAACGCACATGAGACACTGGCTTGACCGCAGATCGCGCGAGGAAAAGCGGAACTGGTCTCTTTTGGCGACTCCTGCCGAGGCGCTTTCCGGAAAATTTGTAGCCATAGACAAGAAGAGGTACGGCGAAATTAAAGGTGTGACAGATCGCGAGTACTACACTAATTCGTTCCATGTGCCTGTATGGTACAACATTACCGCGGCGAAAAAGGTGGACATTGAAGCCCCGTACCACGCCCTGTGCAACGCCGGACACATCACCTACGTGGAGCTGGACGGCGACGCCGCCCGCAATCTTGAGGCGATGGAGTCTCTGGTCAGGTACATGCACGACAAGAACTTGGGCTACTTCGCCATCTCCCATCCCGTAGACCGCGACCCTGTATGCGGCTACGTGGGCGTCATCAACGGCGTCTGCCCGCGCTGCGGCCGGCGCGAGGGCGAGGCGGTTTCCGAAGAGAAGCTCGAGGCTCTGAAGAAAAAGTACAAGCTGCGCTAGTTTTTGCTTGACATGACGGGGCGGGGCTGTCCCGCCCCCTTGGCATTGACCAGAAGGAGAATGAGGTGAATAAAATTGAGGAACTTGAGGAACGCTGCGCAGAACTGGAAGATCGCGTGGAGGCTCTTGAGAAGGCTATTGTCGCCGCTCTGGCGCGTCCTGGCGGGAAGCCGCCGGTAGTCTGGGAGCAGATCTGGCTGAACGGCATTCCGCAGCACCGGGGAGCCGAATGGCCCGATCCTGAGATGTTCAAAGTGCATTTCGGCGGCGTGACTTGGTATGGAGGACAATAAAATGAACATTTTCGACACCTTGAAGAACCTGCAAAAGCTGACTGAGGTGAAGCAGGCTGTTGACGAACTGCTTCAGGAGTTGAGGGCGCTCGACACGTCGATTGGCGGCCTGCACAAGAGGCTCAACGAGCTGCAGAAGGCCGTGAAGGCCATTGCGGGAGGCGGAGAATAGTGAACGAATACGGACTGCTTGAAGACGCCTACAGGTGTGCCGTAGCGCAGGCTGCTCACGGCAAGGGGAAGGTTCGCCACGCCGAAGACGGCGAACCGTTTGAGCGCCAGATCATCTGCGAGGTGGCCCGGCGCGTCGGCCTTGGCTACCCGCTTGGGCAGGCGGTGAAGAAGATCTATGAGTCACAGCGCCTCGGCGGAACCGCCGGTCTGGACGAACTGCTTGGCGCCATGAACTACCTTGCCGCCGCCTTTATTGTCATGAGCGAGCGCATCAAAGACGACAAGGCGGCGTGCGGTGAGGAAATTCGGCAAGCGGTTCTCAGGGCTGTTGGTAAACTTGGCGTCGGGCCTGAGTACAAAGTCGGCGACGCCGTCCAGTTCTGCAACCGCGCCGGCGTGAGTGACTGGACGGACGCCGTCTACGAGGGTTCCCATCCGTCGGGAGCCGGACACATTATTTATTCCGCTGGTTTCGGACGGATTGCCGTTGATTCGGAAGATCTCCGCCCTGCGCCAAAGAAGGCCGAAGGCTGCGAGGATCTTGTCTTTGACGAAGCCCGCATGCGTGAGTCGATGCCGGGAATCGTCCCGCAGGACGGGCCGAGCGACCTTGACGGTGAACCTGCCATTTATGGAGCGCATATCGAATGATGGACGACATGCTGACTGACGAAGAACTCAAGCGGCAGCTGGAGGAGTTCGTTGATAAATACCACAAAGTGGATGAAAACGAGGCGCAGTATAATGAACTGCTCGCGCGCCTCGCAGTGGCGGAAGCAAAGCACCCGGTATACGCGGAAGGAATTTGGCAGGGCATGGGCAGAATCGGCGAGGAATATGGCGAGCTGTGCCAGTCTGTCAATCATGGCGAAGCCGAGGAGCGCATCATGTCTGAAGCCTGGGATCTTCTTTGCGTTGTTTGGCGCTTTGTTCGAGGAGATTGGAGAGGCTATGATGAGTAGATGCTGTCCCGACTGGCTGGCGAAGCTGCTGCTCATGGGCGCCAGCGCAATCGCCTTTCTCGTCATTCTGGCGTCGATATAGGAGATTTTTATGGACTGGACAGAAATGCTGAAAGCTCTCTTTATAGCTGATGTAGTCAAGGCCGGCATTGTCTTCGGCGTTGTCGCCCTGCTCTGCCTGGCGTGGTATATCGCATACTGGATGACGCGGTGACGAGATGCCCGACATGCGGCTCTTCCGACGTAGCTCTGGCGGAAACGGAAAACGGCTTCTTCGTCGTGGCGTGCGGAACGTGCGGGATGTGCGGAGGAGAGCAGCCTGATCCTGACGACGCGAAGCGCCTCTGGGAGATCCTCTACGGGAAGCTCTGCACTCACTGCCGGAAGAACCTCATTATCCACTACAACCAAAGAATAAAGGAACTCAAGGCGGAAATAGAACGCCTTAAAGGAGAAATAAATGCTCGTAACTGTGCATGACTTAAAGAAGGCCCTGGAGGACTTCCCTGAAGACCGCCTCGTCTACATCGTCTACAAGGACGGCCTTACCCAGCCCAAGCTGGTTGATGCCTTCATGGATCCCGAAGTCGAGAAGGAGCTTCCCAAAGAAGACCGTCTCGGCAAGTTTGTTCTTATTGCGGCAGAAGACTAGTTCTCTGTCAAAGCGCAGCCGGCGCACAAAGGAGGTGATGCCCAATGAAACCTTGTGAAAAAGAAAAGCAAGAGCGCCTTATCGGCAAGGGAGTTCCCTTCAGCCGGATAAGGCGCATTTGACGTCACAGGGTATCTTCCACGCTAGTTGGCGACATGAATAGATGGTGCCAATCGAAAGCGGCTGAAGAACGTGACCGCGTGAAGCACAGCCTCTAAACAACAAAAGCCCCGGAACCGCTCCGGGGCTTCTTTTCAACCAAACTCTGGCATGTTGATTGAAATGAAATCATACCGCTCCGCTTGCATAACGTCAATATCTAGGCTATGGATGTAATGGACGGCAAGGGAGAAGCGACATGACAAATTTTGAGAAATGCCAGAACTTCGTGCTTGAGTGGGAAGGCGGTCTTTGCGACGACAAGTACGACGCGGGCGGAATAACGAAGTACGGCGTTAGCTGGGCCTATTTAAAAGACTTGGAAAAGAGCCGTCCTTCGGTTCTTCGCGACATTCTCGGCACGGATACGGTGACAAGGCAGGTCGTTAAGGACTTGACGAAGGATCAGGCATGGCACCTGTTCAAGTTTTCCTTCTGGGATCCGTTCCAGCTTGACGCCATGCCTTTAGCCGTTGCGCTCTGCGCCTACGACATGAACGTCAATCATGGCTCCTTCAATGCCATGAAGATAATTCAGCGGGCCGCCAATCTCATGCCGTCCGTCATGCCTAAGCTGGCGGTGGACGGGAAATTCGGCCCCAAGACGCGCGTCGCCATGAACCTGCTCAACTGCCCCAACGGCATTGGAGCCGTCGCCAACAAGCGCCAGAGTTTCTACGATGCCATCGTGGCGAACCGCCCTAGCCAGAAGGTTTTCATCAAAGGCTGGACGAGACGGTGCAATGCCATGAAGCGCCAGGCTCTGGAGTGGCTCTAATGGAGGCGCACATGAGCCTTGATTTCGACGACTATGGCGACGTCCTCCACCTCACCGACATGGAGTCAGTCTTGACGGGAATCATGAGCCATCCGATAGCCAAGGGCGTCTGCGCCCTTTGCCTGTGGGCCTGCACGGTGCTGGGCCTGCCGGTGGATCTCGCCCTCGTCATGGCATTTCTCTTCGTCGTTGACTTCTTCGTCGGCTGTGCCTTTGCGATGTCCAAGGGCCGCTTCACGTGCCGCAAGTTCATGCGGGGGGTTGCGAAAATCCCGGTGTACACGCTTTTGCTGGTCATTGCCTGGCTATGCCAGTATACCTGCCAGACTATTTTGCACACAGACCTGCCCGTACCTCTGTGGACGGCAGCCTACTTAGCCATGCACGACGCGCTCTCCATCGTCGGCAAGTGCGACGCGATGGGCCTGCCTATCCCCGGCCTGATCAAGCGGGCCATGAGGCGCATCAACCATGCCGTCGAATCGTGCGCCGACGATGCGCTCGATAAAATAGACCCGCAGAACGACGGGGCGTTCAAGAAGTTTTAATGAAAAAGGGCGGGGCTCTTTTTAGAATCCCGCCCTGAAATTTTTGAGGGGAGTTTTCTAGTACTCCTCGTCCGTGGCCTTTCCAACGTACAGGCGAGGCTCGTACCCGTCGGGGTAGTCGTCGAGAGCCTTCCCCTTTTTCGTCCAGAAGTAGATAGTGCCGGAGAAGCCCTCGTAGACCTCATCGGCCTCTTGGCCCGTGTCCTCGTATCCCTGCTCGCGGAGCCACCGCTCGGCGGCTTCACGGGTCTCAAAGGCCATGTCGCCGTCGTGGCCTAAGTTGACAAAGATCTTGTCGTTCATAGCTAGTCCTCCTCGACGCCGCACTCGGCACTGAACTCTCTGGCGAACTTGTCCAGCTCGCGGTTCTTCAGCATTTCTTCGTAGCGCCGGCGCAGCTCTGTGCGGGCCTTGCGGTCGCTCCATCCGCAGATGGAGAACTGGCACGTGCCGGCGTACTGGTGAAGGTAGTCGTCGCTGAATTCCCCCTCGCCCCCGCCGTTGGTCGTGATGGCGATCTTCCTGCCCTCGCCGTCGGTGCAGGAGATGGTGATCCATTGGCCGCAGGGCTGCCAGCCGTTGGCGCGCAGCTCGCGCAGGCCGGAAAGATCATATGTAAGACGTGTCTTCATAGCTCCCTCTAAACGGTGTACAGGAAAACGGTGCCTAGGTATTTGGCGTTTCGTACTTGCGCTTATGAGTTCTGTACCACTCTTCAAGCGCAAAGCTGCACATGGCAGAGAAGGAACGCTCTTCAATGCCGGCTATACGCTCCATTGCCTCTCTGAGTTCCGGCGTGACGCATACCTTGATGCGTTCAGTATATACGCCGCCCTTTGGGCGTCCCCTCTTGCGTCCCTCGATGTCAGCCATTGCACTTCCCCTCAATCATGCGCTCCAGCATGATAGAAACATATGTGGAGATGGAGCGCCTGTCCTTTTCCGCCAGTTCAGCTATCTTTGCCTTGAGTTCAGGGGAGACGGAGATGTTTAGCGTAACGGTGTTGCGCTTCTTTGTTGTCTTGGCTTCCATGCCACCCTCCTTGTCTTTTGTTGAGGTCACTGTCTCATAGAACGTGCTGACTGTCAACAACTGTCACGAACGGTGTATAGCTTTTTCGGAACAGGCCCGAACGGTGTACAGCTTTTTAGGTCTCAACGGTGTACAGCTTTTTCGTCCCGGCCTCACCCGCCCATGCCGTCTCGCCGGCTCTGTCTGGGTTCGTCCGCCGCCTCTGTCTCATGCGCCGGCCTTGCCTGTCTGCATGCACTGGCGTATGCATATGCACAGCTGCATGGCGCACTATATTGACCGCCGCCATCTATGCATGTTGACTTTTCGCTTGACATTAACCGTTCATCCGCATAGATTCAGTTCTGCCGCAGCACACCAGCAAGAAGTTGTTTCCATCGGCAAACCCTCCTTTAGGTCGAGCGCATCAGGAAAGAGAAAGCCTGGTGCGCTCTTCCATTCTTGGAGCGCCGAAGAAGCGCCGAAAATTCAGGGCAAATTGTCTCATAGGTACGTTCGATTTAAAATTTCCCCCGCCGGATTTTTGGGGGGTCGCTTTTTCGTGCGGGCCGTCCGACTTGTCCGCCTCCGCGCTTCGTCCCGTCCTGCTTCGCCGTGCGCTCCGCGCGCTTCCGTGCAGGTTCAGGCTTCAGCCTTACGCCTTTCGCGCAGGCTCGTCCTTCCGGCTCCGTGCAGTTTTGTTCAGGCTCCGCGCCGTTCAGGCCCGCCCGTCCCGTCTGCGCGTGGCCGCGCGCCTCTATGCGCCAGGCCCGCGCCGGTCAGATTAACCGCCCGCCCAATAGAGATTGACCGTGCGCCATATAGGTTGACTGCCCGCCCGTATATGATTGACCGTGCGCCTACACGCGCGCGGGAGCCGAAACCGGTTGAAAATGGATGAACCGCGCAATTTTTTCGCGCAATTCTTCGGCGGGCCTTGCCCGGCATCATGCGCCTTGCGCGGTTTTCGGCGCGCAAAGCCTTCCGGCTCCCCCTGGCGCCTTGCCAGGCATGCCGTTTCCTGGCGCATGGCATAGCTTCTTTGGCGCTCCGGCCTTGCCGCCGTAGAGGGATACGTGCTAGACAGCCGGGGCCGTGATCCGGCGCTCAGGCGCCCTGCCGGCCTTGCGCGGTTTCAGGTTCGACCGGCTCGACTGGCTCCCGGCGCCGATACGCAAAAAGCCCTTGCCCGCCGGAACTCGGCAAGCAAGGGCTTGAGACACCGCGGCGGAAAGTCGAGCTAGCGGATCTGGAAGATTTCGCAGATTGCCAGCCACCATACGATCAGACATATCCAAAGCATAGTTTCCGCCTTTATTTAAGCAAGATCATTTTTGCGGTTGTAGTCTCCGCTTTCGTCAACGTAAAAAATCCGGTCAAAAGTGCCTGCATTACGGTAGGCGCCATTACAATATCCACGATTAAACAAGTGAGGATTGCGGCGCTTAAAGGCGCGCTTTGCGCCTTCAAGCGTCCAATGCTTTGAAAGTAGGCTTGGCGCAACCTGGCTGCCATAGCCGTCGAAAAAGACGCCGTAGTAGGGACGCGACATAAGTAGATCCTCTTTTGAAGGTTTAGGCTTGTGCAAAGCCTGCCAGCACGGCAAGGCCAAGTCAAGCCAGTTTTAAGGTTTGAATGAAGCCGGCAAAGCCTAAGCCTTGCCGGCTCGATCAAGCCTTAAAAAGAATATATAGTTTCTTCCATCCAATCCAAAAGATCCGCCTTTTCGCCATTGTACTTGAAGGCGACATCCCTTGTTAGAATATACGTTTCGCCTTTATATTCCTGAACGTCATAAATTGTATCAGGTGAAACGTGATCCTCTAATTCTTCAATGCTGAAAATGTTAATCACGGTAAGCTTGCTCATATGCCTTTTCCTCTTCAAGTATCTTTTGCAGTTCATTGTATACGCTTTGAGCATACTTGGCGCCGGCGTCATATGCATTTTCGCCGTAAAGTACGGTGCTAGGATCTGCATACCAAGGGAAAAACCAGGGGCAGGAAGTTTCATTGTCTGAATTATAGTTATAGCCTTCCGGCGCATTATCGCAAAAACCTTGGATAAAATCCTTTTCATATGAATAGTTATCAAAAGACTTTGCCTGAATGTCGAAAAAACGCTTAGTAAATCGCATTTTTTACCTCTTACTTTAGCAATCCTTCCACGTCGAAATATTCCAAAACGTCCAACCAATGAAAGTGACAGTAGAAACGCTTGCCATGAGCGTAAAAAACGCAGCAAGGCATATTCTCGGCCATAAGTCGCGGAAAAAATCTTGCATTGCGATCGATGCAGCTAGATAATTCCTTAGCAGAAAAAAGATGAATCATAAAAGTATTCCTTTTGCTAAATTGTTCAAAGGTTGAATGAAAAGGCCAAGCGGTACTTGGCCTTTCTATCAAGCTTTGAATGTTAATGAATATAGAAAACAACGTATCTATTCTCTAAACAGTAGCGGCAATCGGTGCCGCAATGTATTTCAGGAAATTTCTTCACAACTATAGTTTGCCATTTAAAATTCTTATTCAATCTACGGTAGCGGAAAATCTTCTCAGTGCCCGGCATATGGTATGGGCAAACCTTGATTTTCTTGCCGTACTTTTGAACCATAGCATCTATAAACTCTTTTTCGCCATAGTTTCTTTCACCGTCCGGAAGGAAGCTTGAAACTTGATTGACATTTTTCATGCTGGCAAGCGTTTTAAGTTCGAGAATATTTTCAACCTTAGTATAATAGTAAAACTTGGTTTCTGGAAACATTTTCGCAATTTCTGCCCACGTATCTGCATATCTTTGGCTAAAAAAATCGCCTGATGAATGAATGCGTAAAAACTTAGGCTTTTCTTTCTTAATTTCTGCAATTATCTCAGCCTTTAACCAGTCGAGAAAATGCATTGATAGCCAAGTCATATAGGATCGGCGTAAAAGCGTATCTACATACATCCTTTGGGCTTTTCTTGCGTAGCATGTATCTTTGCATGAAGCGCAGTTTCTGCAAGTAAACACGGCAAGCAAGTCAAAAATGTAAATGCCTTGAAGCTTTGAGTTTTCAAAGCTTAAAACAGGCGAAATGTAGGCTTTCAACGGCGCGCAATAGATCTTGCAGCCGTTCGACTTGCTCCGGTGCTTGCCGGCGTAGTATTCGACGCGATCGGCAAGCGTCATGCGCGAAACTTGAAAAA
>Ga0310696_10001836_pt1 | contig 29631 bp, 23 predicted proteins | sample AusTroGonzalo_MG_4_FD_203885 | JGI IMG/M metagenome (GOLD analysis project Ga0310696, IMG submission 203885) | Bovine rumen microbial communities from tropical cattle in Woodstock, Queensland, Australia - Gonzalo_02 (v2) (version 2) | ecosystem: Host-associated > Mammals > Digestive system >... | reverse complement strand
CTACTCCAGATCAGCGGCCGCATCATGCAGTACTTAGAATAATTGAGGAATTGATAGTCTGACTGAGTCAACACAAAAAAGAAAGGATGCAAAATCAATTGCATCCTTTCTTTTTTGTCTGAAAATAAATTACTTAGCAGCTGCGAGTGAAGCCTTGCGGAACTCCTTCATCAGCTTCTCGAGCTCGAGAGATGCCTTGCGGGCACGTGTGCCAGCAGCCTTGTTACCCTTCTCTACCTGTGCGTTAGCGTCCTTTGCGAATGCTGCATAGAGCTCAGCAGCCTGTTTCAAAATTTTCTCCATAGTTGTTTGTTATTGAAATGATTAAATGAAATCCATACTGACGCAAAAATAATACTAATTCCATTAGTTGCAAAGATTCAATCATCTTTTTTTTAAAAAAATGTCAAAATCTTTTATGACATGGCCAAAAAGTGAAAAAAACGGGCTAAAAACCACCTTGTACGCACCATAGTTGCCAATTCATCCGGTAATAATACGGTAGTGCAATTTCACATTATCAGCAAAAAGAACTACTTTTGTGCAGAATAACAAAAACGTACCATTATGATGAAAAAAGGTTTATTGGCAATAGTATGTCTGATGGTCACCATCCTGGTTTCGGCAAGAGGTGTAAATGAACAGGATCCCAAATACGGTAAGGGTGCCGTTCCTATTGACGAAAACGGAAGCGTCTGCTTTACACGGACTGAAAAGATTCCTGACGGCATGAGTGCCGACCAATGCTATGATATTCTTCTCAACTGGGCAAAAGGGCGTTTTGCAAAACCATACGCTCAGGCAGGACGTATCCTGAATGAAGATCCAGATACCCACCGCTACATTTTCCATGTTGACCAGATGATTGTATTCAAAAGCACCGCATTCGTAGCCGATGAATCCAAGATATCATATAATTTCCAGGTGGCCGTTAAGGACGGAACCTACACAATGAAAATGACCGACATCAAATACCGTTATGAAGAGGGACGTGAAGGTGGTGGCAAGATATTTCCCGCAGAAGATTGGATAACCGACAAGGAGGCTTACAACCGTAAGGGAACCAAATTCCTCAAGAGTACCGGAAAATTCCGCATCAAGACTATCGACCTTAAAGACAATCTCTTCCAGAAAGCCGTTGACGCCGTATCCGGAAACAATTGATCAATATGGCCGCAAACAAGGAATTATATACTGTCTTAGGGGTTGACCCGTCTGCAACAGACGCGGAAATCAAATCAGCCTTTGAGCGTCTGGAAGCAGAGAATCCGGAAGGCACCCCACTCCATCCCCGCATTGTAGAAGCATACACCGTACTTTCCGACATGGACAGCCGCGCTGCGTATGACATAACCGGCAAGGTAAGGAAGAACGGTGTCCGCAAACACACGTCAGGACATGAAGACGGAAAGGAGAAAGCACGTTACACGCTCAACACGTTGTTTCTGGCCGGTGCAGCCATAACAACGGTGCTTTTCATTCTTCAGATAAGCGGTGTAATGAGTACCACACCTTTTTATATAGCCTGTGGCATTTCAATACTCATAAAAATTGCCGAATACATACTCAGACTGGTTCCGTAAATGTTCAACAGAGTCCACTCAAATAAAAAACCCGGAGTAATGACGGTGCTGTTGACCGCGATGCTTGCCGTTGCGGAACCTGCTCACGCACAAAGCACATTGTCACAGAACCAGGACGGATTCTTTGGTGAAACCATGGACGGGTTCATGAACACGGGCCCGGACAAGGACTCAACAGTAGTGGAGCGCACGGTTTCCAAAGACTATGTCCAGTGGACCATAAACACCAAAACCGGTCTGCCCGATTTACTGCAGCCTGACACATTGCAGCACTCATTCCAGAATGTCCACCTGACCGAGGGAATGTTCGGTACATACAGCCATCTGGGCAATATGGGATCGCCGCGTCTGTCACGCCTGTGGTTCGAGCGCGAACAACCCGAGGATTTCATTTTTGACGCGCCGTATGATTTCTGGGTAAAGAATCCTGACCAGTTCCGTTTTACCGACACCAAATCTCCTCATGTGAGCATTGACTACTACAAAGGCGGTAACCGGCGTACCGGCGAAGAACACATCAAAGGAAACTTTGTAGCCAACTTCAACAAGAGGGTAGGCTTAGGATTTGACCTGGACTACCAGTTGGGGCGCGGACGTTACAACAGCCAGTCCACCTCAATGTTCGATGCAAGGATTTACACCTATTATCGCGGTGACATCTACCATATATATGCTACCGTAAACAAGGATGAGATTAAGGTTACAGAGAACGGAGGAATACAGGACAAGAGGTATATAACCAATCCTGAGGCCATGGCCGAAGGACGCAAGCAATATGCCCCGGAGGATATACCTTTCAGGCTTTACTACAACTGGAACAACCTGAAACGTGCCCAGGCACTTGTCAACCAGGAGCTTACCATAAAGACCACCACATACCGGACAGACAGCATAGGCGATACCATATATACATTCAGCCGTGACATAGAGTTCGGTAAGGCGGCACATACATTTGAAATCGGTCAGCTTCAAAGAAGATACATCTATCATCAGATTCCCGACGGCTTCTACACCCATACGTTCCTCAAGAACGATTCGATAGACCAGATGAAGAACTTCTATGTGACCAACACACTGTCACTGTCGCTTCTTGAGGGCTCCACAAAATGGGCGTTTGCAGGCTTGAGCGCATTTGCACGGTATGAGTACAAGAACTACTCCATGCCCGATACCCTGAACGGCAGCGAATACATGCGCAGGTACAGCGAAGGAAATTTCATAGTTGGAGCACAGCTTGAAAAGGCAGAAGGCGATAACCTGACATTCAGCGCCGATGTAGAAACCACCCTGTTGGGAGCCAATCTGGGTGATTTCTCACTGTACGGCCAGATGGAACTCAAATATCCCGTATTTGGCAAGGATGCCAAAATAGGTGCATACGGACAGATGTCGGCAAAAGAGGCACCGTTCTTCTACGCCAACCAGCACTCCACATTCGCATGGTGGGATGAGGAATTCAAGAAACAGTTCCGCACCGGTTTCGGAGGATACATAGATATTGAGAGCAGCGGAACCACATTCCGGCTTGACGTTGAGAACGTGGCCAACTACATCTATCTCAAGAATGATGCAGGAGCCTATACAAATGCCGATGGAATATCACAGCCCTCCTACTCCATTACGGCAGCCCAGCATGAAAGTTCCATACAGATTCTGAGCGCTACCTTAATACAGAACTTCAAGCTTGGACCGCTTCACTGGGACAATCACGTGACTTACCAGCTTTCGGGCAACAAGAGGATAATACCATTGCCTGACCTGAACATATTCTCTGACTTGTACTTCAAGTTCGTATATTACAAGAGGCTTCACCTGGAGGTTGGCGCCAACGCCCTGTTCTTTACAAGATACGACGCTCCCGGTTATTGTCCCGCTGTAGGAATGTACCATCTGCAGAATGATGCGTTTATACAGGAAGTGGGCGGTTACCCGTTGCTCACAGGGTATGTAAACTGTCAACTCCGTGGAGTACGTTTCTATATTATGTACTACCATGCCAATGACGGCCTGCTGAGCAACCGTGACTCTTTCATTGTACCGGGCTATCCCGCCAACCCTGGAATGGTCAAGTTCGGACTGAGCTGGACTTTCTACGATTGATTCCATAGCAGATACTGATATGATAAGATGGGGATTCATAGGATGCGGGCAGGTGACCGAAAAGAAAAGCGGTCCCGCATTCGCCAAAGCAGAAGGCTCTGCCATCGAAGCTGTCATGGGTCGCGACAAGACCAGGACACAGTCATACGCCCAAAGACATGACATAAGAAAATGGTACACCGATGCCATGGATCTCATTGAAGACCCCAATGTTGATGCCGTATATATTGCCACGCCCCCCTCATCACACGCCACATACGCCATAATGGCTATGAAAGCCGGTAAGCCGGTCTATATAGAGAAGCCAATGGCACAAAGCTATGATGAATGCATGAGGATCAACCGCGTGTCACGAGAGACAGGAGTCCCCTGCTTTGTAGCCTATTACCGCCGCTATCTGCCCTATTTCCTTAAGGTAAAGGAACTCATACCTCAGATAGGCAAACTCATAAACGTTCAGATACGCTTTGCCCAGCCCCCCAAGGAGTTGGATTACAACAGCACCAACCTTCCTTGGCGTGTCATCCCCGACATATCGGGAGGCGGATATTTCTATGACCTGGCCCCTCACCAGATAGACATGGTGCAGGAACTGTGCGGATGCATAATCGACGCCTACGGTCTGTGCAGCAACCGCGCAGGTCTGTATCAGGCCGAGGACACTGTAAGCGCATGCTTCAAGTTCGAGAACGGTCTGGTTGGCTCCGGCTCATGGTGCTTTGTGGCCGATGAATCCGCCAAGGAGGACCGCATTGAGCTTATTGGCGACCAAGGCATGATCTGTTTCTCCATATTCACCTTCCAGCCTATAGCTTTGCATGACAGCCAGGGCCGTCACGAGTTTGACATACCCAATCCGGAACACGTGCAGTTTCCGCTGGTGCAGGCAGTGGTTGACCACCTGAACGGCAAGTCAGTATGCACATGTGACGGCATAAGCGCCACACCTACCAACTGGGTCATGGACCGTATTCTGGGAAAATTCTGACAAACAAAAATTCCGGCTGGCCACCAAAGCCAACCGGAACCCAAACAACTATCATCTCAAATTAAAAGCTCCATCCTACTGTAAGCAGGATCTTGTCTGTCTTATAATTATATTTCACGTCAACATCCTCAACATACTCGTTCACATTCACGGTACTGTTTCTTAATCCGTGCATGTATGCCAGGTCAACATAGAACTGGGTACCGTCACCGTCGGGAGCTGAGCAGTAGCCTATGCCGCCGGTAAAGTACTGAGTCTTACCCAGACGGTCCACCTGGAAATCGGTACGTCCCATCTCTCCGGGTTTTCCGGCATTGAACTCAGAGTCACCCAGGAACGGAGCGGCATTGTTCTTGAACATAGGCTCTATGTAGTTGTAACCGGCACGAAGTGACAGGTTGCTTATGTTCTGCTCAATTCCTATCTTGAACGTAGAATAGTCATTGAAGTCTATGGCACCCTGGCTTTCCATCTTGGTATTACCTATCGAGAGAGAAGAACGCTGGGTGAAATGCTTCTCAAATTCAGCTCCTATGGCGGTCTGTCCAAAAGTGACTCCTGCACTCAGGTTGAGAGACCAGGGAGAAGAGAACTTGTAATCGACTGAGTTGCTGAACTTGTCCACATTGCCCAGGTCATTGGCAAATTGTGTTCCCTCAAACGCATACAGATAATCCGCATACTTTAAGGTCTGCCTGTACATGGTGGGAGTCTTCAACGCCACGCCCAGACGCAGAGGCGATACGGGGCGTAATATCACACCGAAAGCCATGTTCCAACCGGAACCTTCGGAGGTATTCATCTTGTCAGCAACGGTATAATCCAGACCATTAGGATAATCAGGATGCATTCCCTTGCCATAATAGTCATAGAAATAGCCCTCTGACCAAGTATTGGTGGAAAGAAGTCCTACTGTCCATCCAAGATATACCAGATCTGAAAGATTGCATGACAGGTTGAAGTCAAAGGAGTGTATCTTGTTGCGCTGATGGTCCTTGTACTCACGCCACACCTCATATCCGTCGGCATCCAGGAATGCGTCTATGTAATCCAGGTCACGGTCCATATTCTGCAGCTTACGGTATGAAATGCCGAAGTTCACATAGTTGTCACCTGACTCTGAACCGGAAAAAACAGCCGAGAAATTATCAAGAGCCATGTTGATATCCGACTTGGAATTATGCGAATAGAATGACCTGCCATTGGAAGAACCCTGATGGGAACTGGTTACAAGAGGATCTGTATTAACCGAAGACCCGAAGAACGATAATGACATGTTGATGTCACTGTTACGGTATGTGCCTATTCCGGCAGGATTATGGCTGATTACCGAAGCGTCACTGCCAAGTGCGCTCATGGCTCCACCCATACCCACGTATCGGGCTGTTCCGTTCAGTTCCTCCTCATACAGCTTGGCTGCATCGAAAGTGGTCTGGGCACTCACTGCCAAAGAGATTGACATTGCAATGACTGATATTGTTAACTTATTGGTTTTCATATACTTAATTTTTAATGAGTTTCTTAACTGGTTATAATCTCCCTATTGATGGACTGGATTATCATCCCATCAGGCTGATTATCTGCGTGAAGAGCTTCCTCCCGCTGCGTGTGAACCACCACCGCCACCACCACCGGAACTGTAACTGCCGGAGCTGCTGGAGCCTCCTGAGCTGAAGCTGCTGGAACCGAAATCGCTGGAGCCTGAGCTGTAGCTGATGGAACTTGAGCTGCGGGTTGAGCTGGAACTGCTCACGCTGCGTGATGAACTGCTTACGGAACTGGAGCGTGAAACTGAGCTGCTGCTTGTATTGGCAGGAGCCGAGCTGCGGGTTGAGCTTGAACTGCTGCTCACGCTACGGTTTGAAGAACTGCTGCTCACGCTGCGGCTTGAGTTCGTGCTGCCTGAGCTTGTGCTTCCTGAGCTGACACTACGTCCTGTACTTGTACCCACGCTTACGCTGCGTGTAGTACCGCTGTTACCGGATACGCTACGGCTGGAGCTTGAGCTGCCGCTGCTTACGCTGCGGGTTGAACTGGTGCTGCTGGGACGATCGTATGTATTACCGGACTGGGTTGACCTGGTAGTCTCATTGCTGACCGAACGTGATGCACTGGAGCGGCTTGTAGTGGCAGGAGCCACACTCCTTACTGAAGAGGAACTGCTGCCGGACTGCGATACGCTGCGGGTGGAAGAGGTACCTGATACGCTACGGCTTGATGAAGTGCCGGATACGCTGCGGCTGGATGAAGTGCCTGACACGCTGCGGCTGGAGCTTGAGCTGCCGTTGCTTACGCTACGGTTTGAAGCCGAAGCTACGCTACGTCCTGATGAAGAGCCTGGAGTACCGTTAACTGACCTTGATGCAACTTCACCGGATTTGCTTACGCTACGGCTACTGCTGGAACCGGATATTGCAACCCTGTCAGTAGTGCTGCGGCTCAGGTTACGATCCCAACCGCCGCTGTTGATCTTGCGGTTGCCCGCAAAGTTTTCCACTCTACCGCTACCCGACACATAGACTGTACGGGTGTAATAAGGATTATAATAATAGTTGGAATAGTAATACGGTCCGTAGTAATAGTGGCCATAGTACCAGGAATCGTAATACCAGGGATCATAGTACCAGGAATTAAAGTACCAAGGATCATAGACCCAGGGATCGTAATAATAGGTGTGTGAATAGTACCAGTAACGGTCATCGAAGAAACGGTCCCAATATACTATATCCCAAAGTATCTCATCATACAGTGAGAAATAGGGACGGTTGTAATGACGGAACCTGTACAGACGACGTGTCAGATAGTAATCCTCAACGGCATCGTTATAACCCTGGGCATAAGTGCCGTCTGTCACATACCTGTTCCCGTCCGGATCAAGCACGTAAATGGTGTCATGTATATAAATGGTAGGAACATCGTCCAGTATTGAACCATCCTCATACTGGATCTGACTGGTCCCGTATGTATAACGGCGGTTATACTCATCAGGATCACGGTCAACTATGATCTGGGGAGTGGACGTCACTACCGGTGCTGCCTGCTGTACAGGAGCCGGATCCGTGTATGACGGGGTACGGGTCACGACCGCGGTCTGTGACGCTGACGAACCTGAAGACGTTCCGGTGCTTTTACCGGTTGAGTACAAGTCGTTTCTCTGCGCACCGGCTGTCATTGTGACTGCCATCAATGCAATGAACAATACTGACTTTTTCATAACCGTATAGTTTTTATGGTTTGTTTCCAATGCAAAAATAATACGGTAATAGTACCCTGTTCACGGAAAATCCCTAAAAAAAGAGGGGAAAATCCCTAAAAATGAAATTACTTGATGCGGAGAGAGTTGAAATCGGCCTCAGTGCCCCTGAATACGTTGAAATCAGTATTTCCGCTAATGCCTTCAACGCCGGCACGGTCTGTAAACTGCCAGAAACGCCAGGACTTGTCGGTATCCGGACGCGACACGTAATAGTGTGCCACCCAGAACGGATAGCTGTCAAACTCAGCATTGTCCAGATGACGCTTGCGGAATTTTGCGGATGCATATATGACAGGTTTTGCCCCATAATGCGTTTCAAGCGCCTTGAGGAACACCAGCAGTTCCCGCTGCAGGTCTCCCGATGAGCGTCCCGAGCGTTCCACGTCCACGACAGGAACAAAATCTCCCTTTTGGAGTTTCACGGTATTGATATAGTGCTCTGCCTGCTTTTCGGGCGATGTCCCGGGATTATAAAAATGATACACGCCGCACACGAACCCGGCATCACGGGCTTGACGGATATTGTCCAGATATTCAGAATCCGTGAACGTGCTTCCTTCGGTAGCCTTCATTATGGCAAACCTTATAGGATATCCGTTTGCGGCCGATGACAGCGCCACCCTGCCCCAGTCTATCTTACCCTGATGATGTGACACGTCTATTCCATAGCACAGATACCCTGTAGGCAGGCAAACATCATACTCCTTTGCGCCATGGCAAGGCTTCCATCTATAGAAATAGGGACGGAGGAAAAACAGGTAAGCGCCTGTGGACACCACCGCTATCAGTACAGCGGTAATCAGCCAATGCATCCAGTCAGGCATAATATAAAAGGGCTTCCGTCCTTTCTTTTTAGGAACGGAAACCCTTTTCTTCTTTTTATGTTTGCCTTTACCGGCAGACATGGCAGCCAATCACTTTTTGTGCTCCAGTTTAAGAGTCTTGGTAGGTTGGTCGCATACTTCGGTGGGACCGAAATACTGGATAGGACCGGGATACACGAAGCAGGTCTCACGGGCCCACTCTGCACGATGCTTGATGAACTCCTTGAAGGGAGCGCCGTCAAGCTCAACCAGGGCCTTGCGGATAACCGGCTTCATCTCACCGTTACGCTTCTCCATGTTCATCATCATGGTGATAGGAATACCACCGGCAATCCACTGGTCGGCAGGAGCGACGGTGTTCTTGATTGATGACATGTAACCGGTCTTGCCGGCAGCGATCAGCATTGATGCGTTGTAACCCAGGCTGTAGCAGTAATCGGCATCAAAGTTTGACGGAGCGGCGCAACGGCCCTCATATCCGCAGAAATGGTGCTGTGTGGCATACTTGCCCAGATACTTGCCTTCCTTCTTCCACTCAGCCAGCTTGACGCCAACCATATCGGCAAGCAACTGCTCGGTCTCGATGAGTGATACCTGAACGTTTCCGTGCGGGTCACGCTCCAGAGCCAGCTGACGGCTTACGCTTTCGGGCAGGCTCTTGAATATGGCGGCATTCTCCTTGGAGAGCTTGCTTACTATGTACTGGATCTTCTTGTCGGCCTGGATCATGTCGAACTCTGCCTGGTTGGCGGCGAGAACGTCATTCAACTCGGCAATGAGCTTCTTGATGGCGGGGATGAACTCAATCAGGCCCTCGGGAACCAGGACGGTACCGAAGTTCAGGCCGCGGGCGGCGCGGTCGGCAACAGCCTGGGCAATGTAAGTTACAATGTCATCAAGAGTCTGGTTCTTGGCCTCTACCTCCTCACCGATAAGGGTGATGTTGGGCTGGGTCTGCAGGGCGCACTCCAGTGTAACGTGGCTGGCTGAACGGCCCATCAGCTTGATGAAATGCCAGTACTTGCGTGCCGAGTTGCAGTCGCGCTCAATATTACCTATAATCTCTGAATAGACCTTTGTAGCGGTATCGAAACCGAATGAGGTCTCAATCTCAGAGTTCTTGAGGTCACCGTCAATGGTCTTGGGGCAGCCGATAACCTGTACACCGGCGCCGATAGCCTTGTAGTACTCGGCCAGAACGCAGGCATTTGTATTTGAATCATCACCGCCGATGATAACCAGAGCCTTGATGTCAAGAGCCTTAAGTATCTCCAGACCCTTGTCAAACTGATCCTTCTTTTCCAGTTTGGTACGGCCTGAACCGATGATGTCGAAACCGCCGGTGTTGCGGTACTCGTCAATGATGTCGGCTGTGAGCTCCATGTAGTTGTGGTCAACCAGACCGCCGGGGCCCAGGATGAAACCGTACAGCTTGTTGGCGGGATTCAGTTTCTTGAGTCCGTCAAACAGACCGGCTATCACATTATGTCCGCCGGGAGCCTGACCGCCAGACAGGATTACGCCTGCGTTCAGGGATTTCTTGGCGGGAGCGCCATCGGCCGGCTCGAACTTGAGATACGGCATGCCGTATGTGTTGGGGAAGAGCTTCTTAACCTCCTCCTGGTCTGCTACTGACTGTGTGGGCTCACCCTCAACAGCCTTCAATGCACCGCGCAAAGCCTGTGGGAGCTTAGGCTGATAAGCGGCGCGTGCAATCTGTAATGCGCTTTTAGTACTCATTCTGTATATATTGTTTGTTAGTATTGCCTATTATGAATAAGGTTGCGCAAATTTCGGCAAATTTGTGCAACCTTACAAACTTAAACCATATTTGTTTGTCAGAAACGATAGACAATTGAAATGTTGCCGTCAACAGGCAGGCCCACACCCCAGAACCATTCCCAGAAATTATCCTGGTCTTCACCCAGTTTCCAGTCTGATTTGACGAAACAGTTTGCATCAAATCCCCATCGTGAGTTTTTCCTGAACCAGCCCTTGAATCCCAAGCCGAATCCGAAACCCAGCCCCACGTCTATCTCGCCTTTATCCGTCCCGGCCTTTCTCCACCGGTCCTCGACTGTCTTTGCCACAGAATCCGGATTCTTGCCTTCAGCCTGTGCCTGAGCCTTTTTCTGCTGATACAGTTCATCTTCCTCCTCAAGCGACATCCTGGTTACAGAGACCACGAAAGTCTCCCTGAAAACGCCCATATCCATCCTTGCGGCACCATAGAACCCCCTGTCGGGCCTGCGTCCGAAATAATAACGGCCCTCAGGACAGAACATAAGTCCCACGTATTTCCGGTCCCACTTTACTTCATGGGTCCTGCCGTCCATTGTTACGTCGGCGTACCACTGTGACGGATGTGAAGACCAGTCAAGGTCATAGTATTTCCCGTCCAGCCTGACCGTGGACGGAAGCTGTTCATTGTTATATGACCTTACAAAAGTGCTTCTGTTCATGAAATGGGCCTGGACATACAGGCCATAGGAAAAACGGGTGCCGGTAAAATGCTCCCACTCCAACTGCGGAGAGACATAACCCAATGACACAATGTCAAGCTTGATACTGTTACTGAAAATATCAAAACCTTTTGTTTCAAGCGGTTTGACAGCAAGTACAGACAGACTCAGACTGAAAAGGGCCAAAAATGCAGCCAATGACTTTTTCATAACCGTTTACTGATTTTGTATCGCTAAGATATGCAAGAACTCTCTATATTCATCACCTGAAAGTGAAAAAATATTTATATTTGCCGCACTATTCACAAAAAACTGATTCAGGACTATATGCATTATTGTTTTATCATTAATGACGAACCCAGCAAGGCAGGGAATGCCGCTAAGATAGAGGCCGACATCAAGAAACTTTCCGAACCGATAGACTTTGATATCTACAGGACAACAGCCGAGAAAACCGCCACGGAATTCGTAAAGGAATACTGTAAAGACAATCCCGATAAGGAGACATGCTTTGTTGCCTGCGGTGGTGACGGCACCATCAATGAAGTTTCCAGCGGAATGGTGGGAGCCCCGAACAAACATCTGGCCGTACTGGCTTACGGCAGCGGCAATGACTTCATCAAATATTATGAAGGAAAGGATTTCCTAAGCGTTGAGGACCTTGTGAACGGAACTCCACACAAGATTGACATTATCAGGATAAACGGCAACAGCTACTCCATCAACGTATGCAACTTCGGATTTGACTCAGTAGTGGCATCGACCGCCAACAAGCTTAGCCGTAAAGGCAACAAGAACCCTTACCGCTGGGGAATAGTCAAGGCTATATTCTGCGGCCGTTTCAACCGCATTCAGGTCAAGGCCGACGGTGAGGAACTGAATCCGGGCAAGCGCATGCTGCTGTGCACCCTTGCAAACAACAACCACGTGGGCGGCGAGTTCTTCTGTTCTCCACGCGCCAAAAACGACGACGGACTTATTGATGTGGGATACTGCAAGACCACAACTCTGATGGGTTTCCTGGGTATGCTTAAGATTTACACAGTAGGAAAACATCTGGATGACCCCAAGATAAGCAAACGTTTCATATATCGCCAGTCAAAGACCGTCGATGTCCACTCCGACAAGCTGATTGAGCTATGCCTTGACGGAGAGATGCTTCAGGGTAATGATTTCCACATAGATATTTTACCTCAAGCCATAAGTTTCATCATCCCTGCCCAGAGTTAAAAAATAAACGTCAGACGGCTTGCATTTGCAGGCCGTTTGTCATATCTTTGCTTATATAACCATTAGCAGAACTATTATGGCAAGTCGCAGACACCTAAAGAGAGACATCAGTTATGTAATAGGTGACATTTTCACCGAGTGTCTTGTATATAAAGAACTGGTTCCCGGCACCGATCAGGAGGAGGCCGATAAGATAATCGCCGATCTGCTCCGCATCGACAACGATTTCATAGCACGCATAAGCCACACCGAGCCCGGCAACTCCAAACAGTACTACAGGCAGTTGACAAAGGACTTCCAGGCCAGCATGAGTGATGTGATTGACCGGCTTGTCAAACTCAAGAAGTAACGTTAAACCTTCATTCTGACATGCTCCGGCGCTCCAAAGCCCTTCTGGCGGCGCTGGCCGTCATATTGTCCGTCCACAGCATACACGCACAGACGGGCAGTGCGACAATACGCTCCAGGGTCAGACAGCATTTTGAGCAATACCAGGGAGACCTTGACCTCAAGACCCTGAAAGTGGAGCGTACGGACATAAACGGACGTAGGCTGAACATCTACCTGAACCAGAACTTCGGCTATCAGCGTTTCCGTCCGGAGCTTGTTGAATCAATCTATTCCGACCTGCGACAGTCACTGCCCAAGGACATACGCAATTACAGTCTGCAGATATATACCAATGGCAAGACCATAGAACGGCTTGTACCCAACTGGGCCAGAAAGAAAACCAATCAGGACAATCTGTGGAATGACACCGAGTATAAAGGCAAGCCTTGGGTATTGAATGAAAGCCTTGTCCATACCCCGCAGAAAGGGCTTTCCAACATACACATGGCTGTCACACCCAGCCACGGCCTATACTATGACAACGGTGATACCCTGTGGGAATGGCAGCGCCCGCCGCTATACTGCACGCGTGAAGACCTGCTCACCCAGTCATTCGCATATCCCTACCTGATTCCCATGCTGGAGAATGCAGGGGCTGTGGTCTATACAGCCCGCGAACGCGACTGGCAGACCGAAGGGGTTATTGTAAAATCCGGTTCTGATGATTACCGTGAAGACGGCAAATGGGTTACCACACATGCAGGAGGGTACTCCCAGGACTCACTCCGGATTCTTCCGGACAGTATGCAGGTCAGCAGCCGCACATCACAGACCGGAAACGGCCGTGGCACGGTCATGTCAACTGCCATGTGGATTCCGGACATACCTGAAGACGGTGACTATGCGGTTTACGTAACCTACCAGACGGAATCCACAAGCGTTGATGACGCCCGATACATAGTGTTCCATACAGGCGGTACGACCACATTCCGTGTAAACCAACAGATGGGCGGCGGCACTTGGGTCTACCTGGGCACGTTCCATTTCAAAAAGGGACAGAGCCCGCAGGGTATGGTCAGTCTTGATAACAGCAGCAACATGCGCGGCACAGTAAACGCCGATGCGGTAAGATTCGGAGGAGGCATGGCAGTTGAAACACGCCAGGGACTGGAACTTACAGCCCCGCGCTATAACATGGGGGCACGTTACTATACCAGATTTGCAGGAGCGCCGGACAGCGTATTCTCCAAATATGACGGTACTGATGACTACAGGGAAGATATATGGACACGACCGTATATGGCCAACTGGCTGTCGGGTGGCTCCATTTTCAATGAAGCCAATCCAGGACTTGGTGTTCCACTGGAACTCTATTTTGCACTGCATACCGATGCAGGCTATACATACGGAGACTCCATTTACGGTTCACTTGGCATCTGCACCACCTCATTCAACAAAGGCCTTCTTGGAGAAGGGCATTCGCGCGACATCAGCCGTGACCTGACCGACATGGTTCTCACGGGACTGCGGCGTGACCTTCCGCCGGCCATAGGACGCGAATGGATATACCGCGGAATCTGGGACAAGAACTACTGCGAGAGCCGTGAGCCTCAGATGCTCTCCATGCTGCTGGAACTGCTTTCCCACCAGAATTTCCGTGACGTGACATACGCCCTGAACCCCAATTTCAGGTTTACGGCATCGCGCTCCATATACAAATCCATTCTCAAATACGTAAGTTTCATGCATGACCGCAGCTATGTGGTACAGCCACTGCCTGTGGATCATTTCAGCATAGAAACCACTGACGGCAACACGCTGTCACTGGCATGGAAGGCGGTTACCGATACGCTTGAGCCCACCGCAGCACCTACCGGTTACATTGTCTATACTGCCATTGACGACAACGGATTTGACCAGGGAACGTTCACACGCATTGACAGCTACCGCCTGACACCGGAACGTGACCGTATCTACAGGTTCAAAGTCACGGCTGTAAATGACGGCGGAGAGAGCATGCCATCCGAAACACTTGCCGCCTGTATTGCATCGGACAGCAAGGGTACCGTATTGGTGGTAAACGGATTCCAGCGTCTGAGCGGCCCGGAGACCATACTGACCGATACTACCCGTGGATTCGACATACTGTCTGACCCGGGCGTACAATATATGCGCTCACCCATACTGAGCGGAGCACAGATCATTTTCTCCATGGACTCGATAGACTCCGAAGAGGAGGTATCGCTGGGAATAGGCAACGACACACTTAACGGCGCGTTGTTGGCAGGCAACACGTTCGACTATCCCCAGGTACACGGACGTTCCATAGCAGAAGCCGGATGGTCATTCGTGTCATGCAGCCGCGAGTCGGTGCAGGACGGTATGACGGACATGGCCCGCTATCAGATGGTTGACCTGATCCTGGGACTCCAGAAACGCTCCTTACAGGACACCATCTGCAACAAGGACTACTCCACATTTCCCACTGTAATGCAGCAAAGGATCAGAAGCTATCTGGACGGAGGAGGTTCAATCCTCATAAGCGGTTCATACGTGGGAGCGGATATGATTTCAACACTTGACGATGAAAGGTTTACCGCCGACGTGCTCCACTACCGTTGGGAAGGTCCCCTGCCGTCAGGCGATGAGAACCGTATCAAAGGCATGCGCAGCAAGACGGAGATAAGGCGCCAAACCACTAAGGACAACTACGGAGTAATCAAGCCCGACGTGATAAGCCCCGTAGGACGTGCAACCACCCAGTTCACATATCCTGACAGCGGCCTGCCGGCAGGAATAGGCTATAAGGAACGTTCCTACTGCACACTCACACTCGGATTCCCGTTTGAAAGCGTGGAATCGGAAAAGGAACGTGACCGCATAATGAAAGCGGCCATAAGATATCTGACAGACAAATAACACGATAAAGCTATGTATAACATTCAGGCAAACGAATCCGGGACACGCAGCATAAACGTGTCGGATGAGAATCTGGCAACCATACGCAGGTTTTCACTTTTTCAGTTACTCATAGACAGCAACGGCATCGTTACCGAGCAGTCATTAGACAAGCTCAAGCTGAACATCCGTTCACTGCTCACCACTCCGCAAGGCTCTGACAAGCAGCTTCTGGACCTGTGCATAGACGTTATTTACCATCGTGACATGAAGGCATTCGGGCTTAGGAACCTGATTGCACTCTATGAACAGTGGAACGCATCTTATCCCGAACCCGCACCTGCCGAATAACCGCCTTATGGCTCAGTGGCTGCCTACCACAAAAAAGGAGTGCGAACGGCTGGGCTGGGACCGGCTGGACGTAATCCTGTTCAGCGGCGACGCATACGTGGACCATCCGTCGTTCGGCAGTGCCGTGATAGGACGTGTGCTGGAAGCCCACGGCTACAAGGTAGCCATAGTACCGCAGCCCAACTGGCAGGATGACCTGCGTGATTTCAGGAAATTAGGCACTCCCAGACTGTTTTTTGGAGTATCGGCAGGAGCCATGGACTCCATGGTGAACCGCTATACCGCAGGCAAGCGTCTGCGCTCTGAGGATGCATACACCCCCGACGGCCGTCACACGGGCCGCCCCGAATACCCATCCATAGTCTATACAAAAGCCCTCAAGAAACTGTTCCCTGATGTGCCTGTAGTCCTGGGAGGAATAGAAGCGTCATTGAGACGGTTTACCCATTATGACTACTGGCAGGACAAACTGCTGCCCAACATACTTGAACTGAGCGGAGCCGACTACCTGATTTACGGCATGGGTGAGAAACCAATCGTAGCCATTGCCGATGCCATAGCTCAGGGACGTACTGCCGACATCATAAACCAGCCGCAGATAGGATTCCTGTCAGCCAGTGTACCGGGCGGCATTACCGGACAGGACATGATGCTGGCTTCACATGAGCAATGCCTTGCAGACAAGCGCAGCCAGGCTGCAAACTTCCGTATCATTGAGGAGGAGTCAAACATGATCATAGGGCATCGCATCATACAGCCTGTCGGAGACCGCTACATGGTGGTCAACGCGCCCTATCCGCCCATGACCACACGGGAACTCGATGCGGTATATGACCTGCCCTACACCAGGCTGCCCCACCCGCGTTACAACGGCAAACGCATCCCGGCATATGAAATGATACGCCACTCCGTGACCATACACCGCGGGTGTTACGGAGGATGCTCGTTCTGCACCATATCAGCCCATCAGGGCAAACAGATTGTAAGCCGAAGCAAGGAAAGTATAATGAAAGAGCTGCGGCAGATAACCCAGATGGAGGACTTCAAGGGATATGTATCAGACTTGGGAGGACCTTCGGCCAATATGTACGGAACCGGCGGGCGCGACAAGTCCAAATGTGCCAGATGCAAGCGCCCCACATGCCTGACACCAAAGGTCTGCCCTAACCTTGACACAGACATGACCGCCCTTACGGAGCTTTACCGTGAGGCCGACAAGGTACCCGGCATAAAGAAGACATGCATTGGCAGCGGAATACGCTATGACATAATGCAATACCATGACCCTGACCCAAAGGCGGACAAATCCCATGGCGAGTACGCCAAAGAGCTCATCACACGCCACGTGAGCGGACGCCTCAAGGTAGCCCCGGAGCATACGTCCGACTCCGTTCTGGAGCTTATGCGCAAGCCGTCTTTCACGCAGTTCGGGCAGTTCAAGAAAACATTTGACAGGATTAACCGCGATAGCGGACTGAGGCAGCAGCTTATCCCGTATTTCATAAGCAGTCACCCCGGCTGTACCGAGGAGGATATGGCACAGCTTGCCATAATAACCAAGCAGCTTAACTTCAAGCTGGAGCAGATACAGGACTTCACGCCCACCCCCATGACCTTGAGCACCGAGATATTCTATACCGGTATCAACCCGTACACCATGCAGCCTGTCTATACCGCCCGTACCGAGCGCGAGAAACAGGCCCAGCGCCAGTTCTTTTTCTGGTATGACCCCGCTCAGCGCCACCGCCTGATATCGGAATTGCGCCGCATCGGACGCCCGGACCTTATACAGAAACTATTCTGACAAAATCTTAATAAAATATAATAACCTTAACTTTTCATTGGTACTTCTATATTGTTTACGACTTACGTCACAAGAGTAAACATTCAAAACAAAAAAAATAAGGACAATGAAAAAGTATTTTATCGCTGCTGCACTGATTGCTGCAGTATGTGTTTCGGCAAACGCCAAGAAGAAAGAGGTTAAGGAAGTTCTGTTCGGAGTAAAATCCGGTGTCATCACTGTTACATCCGATATGGGTGACATGCCCGATTTCTCAGCAATGGGAATGGGCGGTGGCGGTCTTGCCGCTTTCGGTGACTCTGCATTCCTGGAGAGAATGAACAGCTTCAATTCAGGCGACATGAGAGAGCAGATCTATTTTGACGACTACGGAAAGAAGACTGCAAGAATAAGCGTTTACGGTGAGAACATCACCCGTACAATCTCTGTAGGTGACTCAACCTATACCATCAACGAGAAGGAGAATACTGCAACCGTAATGCCTATATTCGGAGGCGGACGTAACGGCCGTGGCGGCATGGGCGGCTTTGGTGGCGGTTTCGGCATGGGCGGTGCCCAGATAGGACAGCTTGGCGAGATTGACTGGCTCAACCTGGACAAGAAGACCATCCGTCGTAACAAGATCAAAGAATTAGGTGAGGAACAGGTTGCAGGTGTTACTTGCAAGAAGTATTCAATGAGCCCCAGCAACCAGATGGGCTTTACACAGAATATCACAGTATGTGTATATGAGGGTATTCCACTCTCAACCGTAACTGAAAGTGACTGGGCTACCACAAGCCAGACCGCAATGAACTTCATTGCCGAGGATGTAGATCCCGCTTTCTTTGTACTCCCCAAGGGCTGCAAGGTCAGCCAGATGAACATGGGCGGCTTCGGCGGCGGTGACTTCATGATGATGGGCGGTGACTTCGGCGGCTTTGGCGGCGGCGGTTTCGGCGGCGGCTTTGGTGGTGGTTTCGGCGGCTTCTGATTCTTTAATCCGGATATAAACATAACAGGCAGGCCCGCAACGGCCTGCCTGTTATTCTTTTATCACATTCTGATTACAACACAATACCACATTCAGATCATTCTAAGAAAGAGATAGGTAAACACAAATATTATCTGATCCATAGATTTATTTGAGTACATCCAGAATGCGTAATAAAAGATGCTCTTTCAAAGCGAAGTAACTGGAATAACAATCCCTACTGAGTACATAATATAAAAAAACCGGCGGGGAGCAAAGCCCTCCGCCGGTTCATTATAAGGAATTGTTATTTACCAGGATTACTTTATCAGAACCTTGTCAACAACAACCTTTCCGTTCTGTGTGGTCTTACGGATGAGTATCTGACCAGCCTTAGGAGCATCAAGTTTGATACCGCCTATGGTGTAGTACTCAACACCTTCCTTCACAGCCTGACGGGCATCGACAATTGTCAACAGCTCATTCATCTTGGTCTCCTGAGCCTGGAGAGCTGCCTCATAATCGCAATCAGGATTTATACCCTGCAGACGCAATGCGGCACTTCTCATGTCGAACTCTGAACTTGAAGATGACTTCTGGTCAATTGTGTAAACCAGGTCACCGGCCACCATGACAGAGTCAACACCAACTTCCTTGAATGTAAACTTCTTACCGTCATTCATTACTTCATTGACCTTACCGCTCAAAGTAACAGAATCTGTCTTGAACTCAAATGCAAGGTCTGAAGTCTGGTTGTAAGCATACAGACCTACTTTGTAGAGGCCCTCGGGCAGACCGGTAACGGTAGTAGAGATAACACCCTTTGTACTGGTAGCGCTTCTCAGACCGCCAATGAATACGTGTCCGTCAACCTTCCAGTCAGTATAGCTGGCTGCAACATAAGGATCATCAACCTTAGCTGTGGTGAAGTACCAGTAACCACTGCTTGAGTTAGGAGTAAGTGTCCAACCCGGAATGATATCAGAGTTTGCATTTCTCTTTATATACCATTCACCACTGCTGCGCTGCTTCATGTCCCGGTTTATATCGGCATTATTACGCAGGTAGTAGTTAGGAATAAGAGCACTTACATCATAATTATAGAACTTTTCAAGTTCAGAAGGATCAGCATCATTGTAAATATTAAGGATCTGGAGGATTGCAGCCTCACGCAGCAAGGTACTCAGTTCAGCGTCCTCATCCTCAACGGCATCAACCTTGGCCTTAATATCACTGCCAAACTCATATCCCAGATCAACGGCAAGTGCATACAGCTCCTTGATCTGACGGGTTGTAGCAATATAGTAGTCATACTTGAATACATATCCTCTCTGGGCAGCGGCAAGCTCTTCGAATGCAGCGGCAAGTTCGTCATCTGTCGTTGAAATGACATCAAACGCAACAGCGGTATTGTAACCGTTAACCATACCGGTATATTCGTCATAGTCCTTGCGCTCGGCACCGTCAATGACAGCCTTGGTCTGTGCAATCTTGTCGGCAAACTTGCCCATCAGAGCCAGACGGTCATCAACTGCAGTCATCTCGGCCTCATAGGCATTGATCTCGGCTGTCAGATAAGATGTCTCCTTTTCTGAGAATACAATACCCTCATTTGCATTCAGGTGTGTATCAAGAGCCTTATAAACGGCCAGATTTGTACTGTCACCAGCCAAGCCTGCAAGTTTGGCTTTTGCATTGGTCTCTGTAGTGTAGAACAGGTCAACAGTATCCATACGGGCCTGCATTTCATTGATTGCACTGCTCATTGCAGCATAATTGCTGTTATATGCACTTGGAGCTGTTTCCTTGAAAGCATTCTCCTTGAAGGTTGCAATATAATCAACAAAAGCATTATAAAGTGATCCCTTGTAGTCACGTTCAGCAGCATCAACTTCTGCCTTCTTTTCTACGGCCTTGTCATAAATGTCGTTAATCATCTTAACATACATGGTTGACAGGTCACCGGCATTAGCACTCTTGACGGTATAGTTACTGATAAAGACACCACTCTTAACATCTGCCTTAGGAGCATCCTTTGTAACCCATTCAAATACATAATCGCCTGCACTGGGTACAGTAAAGTTAAATTTGAAGGTTTCTACCTCATCTGGCCAGGTACCGGTATCTTTGTCTTCGATATTACCCTTTTGGACAACTGTTTTGGGAGTAAATGAACCTAATGCGGTCTTTTCACAAGCTTCCAAGATTGCAAAGCCTTTGTCATTACCGTTTTCTAAAGTACCTTCAGGTGCAGGATAGAAGTACAGATAGCATGGGAGACCCGGCGCCTTGCTGCCGCTATAAGCCCATCCTGTTCCCAAGAACTCTATTGTTAAATCTTCTGCTTTGTCAAAATGTACTATTGAGTACATGTTACCTGTTTCATTTTGTACATATTGGGTTATTACATATCCGCAATCGTTAGGATAGGTTCCAGCCATTGCATATACACGGGTCTTACCCTTTTTGCTGCCTCCACCTTTCAGGAATTCGGTATTACCATCATGAGCATAAGTACTTGCCGGATTGTAACCAGTCAATACACCGTTTCCTTCACTTCTCCAGTCAGAACTTATCTGAGTAGCGGATACGGTCTTGCTGAATTCACCGAAATGATAGTGTAAAATCACATTGTCACCATTGGCACCGCCTCTTGCATGTATCTGTATAAGCTTAACTTCATAATCACCCTTAAGAACATCAGTCGTTTCGGGACGGGTAATTACAAGAGAAGTATCAGCTGCAGACCATGACGGTAACCACACCTCGTCGTTCACGTAAGCTACTACATTGTCAGTCTGCTCACCCTTGAAATTAACATCAACTTCAACTTCCTTTGAGAACTTGAAACGCAACTCCCTTATAGTACCGTCAAGACCGAATGAGCCTTCCTCAAACGGTTCGCCCTGAAGTACAGGAGGAAGTGAAGTCATGGAAACCACACCTGTGAATGCATACGGATTAGGTGTAGCCAACTCATTGTAGAAATCGGGAACTATCTTTCCGTCAGCCACCCATGCTGAATCAAGAGCCTTAGGATAAAGATTACCAGTGTATTTGAGTGTCAGGTCGGGAAGGTCTGTGGGGTTATGGAATGTTACAAGCACCTGATCATAATCCTCAAACTCATAAGGAATCATTTCACCCGAAAATGGATCTTCGTAGTAATCAGTAAACATATACATGTAACCATCCTCATGGTACTCAGCGGAACGAATATACATTTCCTCCCAGTCACCGGTATCGTAATCACCGCCGGTAGTCTTATTGGGATCGCCGCCTTTCTTAAGGCACCATACCTGGAAATACTTTCCTGATTCATCAGGTACCTCTACAGCCGCAATATTAGTCTTGGCCTTAGCCTCCTTTACAAGTTGGCCAAGATTTGTTTCATAACCAAAGTCAACGCGAAGCTTATCTCCATGATACTCGCAACCGGCAATCCAAGACTTGGTCAGTGACAGGTTGTCGAGTGAATAAACAATACTGTCAGTTACGAATGAAAGACGCACAAAGAACTTGTCAGGCTGCTTTACGTAATTCAGCGAATCACCCTCGGCAAGAGTTTTTCCTTCCGGCCACAAATCCTCAGAAGGACGCCATCTCCAGTCATCAGACCAGCTGTAGTCACCTTTGTAGAATACGTATGCATCGGCTTCATGAGCATTGTTGTAGTATGTCATCATTGTTACTTTCTGCCATACGTTATCCTCCAGATCACCATCTGCCATTGCCAACGAGAATTCCTTGCCACTCTTGTAACCCATAGAGAAAGCGGCACGCTGGTGATGGTAACCACGCATTACATCAGCATAGAACAAGGGATTCCATGTATTCAGTTTTTTTGCCTTGATGAAGAAAGTAAGGCGGTAAGACGACTCTTCCTCAATGTCCAAGCCACGTACATAAAGGGTACGACGGTAGTTCTTGGTACTGCGGGTATCGGTTGAATAATGGGAAGATGAAATATTGCCTGCTGCACGAGCTTTTGAAATATCACCTGTCTCCCATTGGAAATAGTAATTTCCGCCATCTACACCATACTGTTTAAAGGCATCGATACGGTCCTTATCCAGACCATTGGGATCACCTACAATTTTCCAATGGTCATTGTCATAAATCTTATTTGCTATTTCAGTAGCACTTGATGTAGGATCTGCACCATTGAACATCACGATACCGTCACCCGGATTTGTCTCTGTCCACTCAGAACTGGTAGAGTCAGTTCTTACTGCAAAAATCTCCCAATCCGGACTGCCATCGTAGATATCAGTTCTGCTACTGACACTGCTGGTACCGATCTTGGAATAATACTCAATCTCATGGATTGTGTCAATAGGAGTCTGGCTCCATGCGGCATACGCCTGTTCTTCATTCAAGCCTTCAGCAACCTCAAAGGTCTGATTGAAGATAACCCTTGCGTTGCGCGGATCTTTCAGATCCGGCTGAGCATACGCGGATACTCCCACAAGGAGCAACCCCGCAAAAAACAAGTAGTTTTTCCTCATAAAACAGTTAAAATATAGGTTAATAAAAAAAAATAAGAGTCCTTTTTAAAAAAAGTCCTTCACAACATCGGAAATTCTCCAATGGCAAATATATCAAAAAACTGTTAAATGTATTTTTCGGGCTCTGATTTTTTACAGATTTCTATCCTAATGTCAAAAAAGCCGTCAATTATGTAATGCAGACTGAACAATCTCGCTCAATGTGGGATGTGCATGTATCACGTTCCGCATCTCATCCACGGTGCCGTGCATGTTCATAACCGCGGTAATCTCATGTATAAGGTCCGATGCGTGCGCTCCCATGATATGAGCACCAAGGACAGCACCGCTCTCTGCCGCAATAAGCTTGCAATAGCCGTCAGGTTCATCCATTGAGACAGCTTTTCCGTTGGCACGGTAGAATGATTTGAGACAACGTATCTGCAGTCCCTGCTCCTTGCACTGCTCTTCTGTCAACCCCACGGCAGCCACCTCCGGCATGGTGAACACCGCTGCAGGAATAAGGTCAAAACGTATGCCGTCCTGCTGTCCGCAGATTTGGTTCAGGGCGTGCAGCCCCTGGAACGTGGCAGCATGTGCAAGCATGATTCCGCCTGTCACGTCGCCTACTGCGTATATACCCGGCACCGATGTCTCAAAGCAGCTGTTTACGGTTATGCCCTTACGGGTATAATCAATTCCGGCAGCTTCCAGATTCAGGCCTTCGGTATTTGGACGGCGTCCGACTGCCATCAGCACCTTGTCAGCCTGTATTGTAAATTCTTTTTCCTTTTTTATATATGTTACCTTACCGCCGTCTATGGCTGTAACCTGAGCCTGCACCTCAATGTTTATTCCGCGCTTGGAGAGTGATTGCTTTAGGCGTTTGGCCAGATCCGTATCAAAGCGCGGAAGTATATTAGGGCAATACTCCAACACGGTGACCTCACTGCCGAAACTGCGGAATACGGATGCGAACTCCAGTCCTATAACACCGCCGCCTATCACGCAGAGGCTTTCAGGAACCTCTGTGAGGTCCAGAATCTCTTTCGATGTAAGACAACTGTCTGCACCGGGTATGGGCAGTGATGCTGATACGGAACCTGTAGCAATGATAATCTTATCGGCTGTAAAATCCTGACCGTTGCAGACAATGGTCTTTGAGTCCTTGAACCGCGCCTTGCCGCGCACTACCTGCACGTTCTTGAGCAGCATGTCTATGCCTCCGCGCAGTTGCTCAACAACGGCCTGCTTGCGCTCGGCCACCGCGGCAAATGAAGGTTTGCATTCCAGCCCGGCCTTAATGTTCTGCTCAATAAGCTCCGCATAGTGGCAGAATGTCTTGGTTGGTATGCAACCCTCATTAAGACAAGTGCCGCCCAAAGGACCATCGGAGATGAGAGTAACCTCCAGACCGCGTTTTGCAGCCTCAACGGCGGTCTCGTAACCGCCCGGGCCTCCACCTATTATCAGCAACCGCATGAGTCCACGTATTTAAGGATAGGATTACGGGCTGCAGTAGTCTCATCAGGGCGTGAGATCGGCGTATTGTGCGGAGCGCCGTGCAGAATATCAGGATCCTGTGCAGCCTCGGCTGCAATCTTACGCATCACCCCGATGAAATCATCCAGTGTCTCCTTTGATTCCGTCTCGGTAGGCTCAATCATTATAGCCTGATGGAACAGCAGCGGGAAATAGATTGTGGGAGCGTGGAACCCGAAGTCCAACAGACGCTTGGCCACATCCAGAGTTGCGGCACCCTCCTTGCCTTCACGAGCACCGTCGTTGATGAGTCCGTCAAACACGAACTCGTGCTTGCATACAGTAGGTATGGGCAGTTTGTACTGGTCCTTGAGTGACTCCTTGATGTAGTTGGCACCCAGAGTAGCCAGCTTTCCGCACAGTTTCACGTTCTCACGACCCAGCATCAGGATATAGGCATAAGCGCGCAGAATCACGCCAAAGTTGCCGTTAAAGCCTGATACGTTAACACCCAGGAACGGAACAAGTTTCTCACAAACGCCTACGGGACCGCTGCCGGGGCCTCCGCCTCCGTGGGGTGTGGAGAATGACTTGTGCAGGTTAAGGTGCATCACGTCAAATCCCATATCACCTGGACGTACCGTGCCTATGAGCGGGTTCATGTTTGCTCCGTCATAGTAGAGCAATCCGCCAGCTGCGTGTACCAGCTGCGCGATCTCCTTTATGTCTTTCTCAAACAGTCCCAAGGTGTTCGGGTTGGTCATCATGATACCGGCAATGGTATCGTCAAGCAGAGGTTTCAGATCCTCCACATCCACCAGTCCGTTGGCGTTTGACTTGACAACAACCACATCCAGTCCGCATACCGCAGCACTGGCGGGGTTGGTTCCGTGAGCGCTGTCAGGAACTATTATCCGGGTACGCTTGGTGTCACCGCGTGACAGATGGTACTCGCGTATTATCATCAGACCTGTAAGTTCACCGTGGGCTCCTGCGCAGGGCTTGAAGGTGAAGTGCTTCATGCCTGTTATGGCTGCAAGAGCATGGTCTATACCTTCATATACTGCATCAACGCCTTTAAGGTCTTTCTGCAGCGGGTGCAGGCCTGCGAATGCGGGCATTGCGGCAATCTCCTCATTTATCTTGGGATTATATTTCATGGTGCAGCTGCCCAGCGGATAGAATCCGGTATCTACGCCAAAGTTCATCTGACTCAGATTGGTATAGTGACGCACTACATCCACTTCACTTACCTCCGGGAGCTCCGGTGCCTTGCTCCTTAACAGTCCGGAAGGTATGGCTTCTGTACCTTTGCACTTGTTGCATGTCTCAGGGAGAGAATAGCCTACCCTTCCCTGCCTGCTTAACTCGAATATCAGTTTGTCGTAGTACTTCATAGTCAGAGCGCCTTTACAAGTTCATCAATATCCTCATAACTGCGCTTCTCTGTGACGCAGAAACTTACATAGCCTTCCTCTGTCTCCAGTGCCCCGAAGAATCCGGCATCGGCCAGCTTCTTCTGCAGTTCGGCTGCGGGAAGTTTGGATTTGAGCACAAACTCCTTAAGGAACACGGCATCCTTGAACACGGGCTCAAAGCGGCCGGTCTCAAGCAGTTTGTCATAGAGGTAATGTGCACGCTGATAGCACAGGTCGTTGACCTGTTTCATGCCCTCAGGCCCCATCAATGACAGATATACTGTTACCCAGAGTGCCATGAGGCTCTCATTCGAGCAGATGTTGCTGGTGGCTTTCTCACGGCGTATATGCTGCTCGCGGGCCTGCAGTGTGAGCACGAATGCCCGGCGGCCCTCTTTATCGGTTGTCTGGCCTACTATGCGGCCGGGAAGTTTGCGCATGTAATCCTGGCGGCAGGCCATGAAGCCCACGTACGGACCGCCGTAGCACAACGGAATTCCTAAAGGCTGACCGTCGCCTACGGCTATATCGGCTCCCCACTCTGCGGGAGTCTTTACAACTGCCAATGCCGACGGATCGCAATAGACGGTGAGCAGGGCCTTGTCGGCATGCATGGCATCGGACATTCCCTCCAGGTTCTCTATTATTCCGAACCTGTTTACTGACGGGACTATTGCTCCTGCTACGTCACCTTGGGCAATCAATGCTTCAAGCGCTGTTTTTGATGTCTGGCCGTTCTCTGCAGCTATCTCCTTTATGGTTATGCCCGAATACTTTGCATATGTAGCAATGACGCCCCTTACCTGCGGAAGCAGTGTGTTTGAAACCAGGACAGTATTACGCTTTTTGGCCTGGGCTACCATCATCCTCATGGACTCGGCTGCGGCTGTGGGGCCGTCATACATTGAGGCGTTGCTCACGTCCATGCCGGTCAGGGTACAGATCATGCTCTGATACTCGAATATGTACCTTAACGTTCCCTGCGATATCTCGCATTGGTACGGGGTGTAGGCTGTTATGAACTCGCTTCGCTGGGTGATATACGGTATCACGGCGGGGGTATAGTGGTCGTATGCTCCGGCACCGGCAAATACTTTCAGCTTGGGGTTCCTGGCGGCAAGCCCTTCAAAGAAGTCACGCACCTGCTGCTCGGTCATTGCTTCAGGCAGGTCATACTCGCCTTTGTACAGGCAGTCCTGCGGGACATCGGCATACAGGTCATCAAGACTGTTCACGCCTATGCGGTCAAGCATGGCGCGGATGTCTTCATCGGTATGCGGGAAATACTGGAAACCTGCCATCACTCCTTAATGAATGCCTTGTATGCTGCTGCGTCCATCAGGTCGTCAAGTTCTGATGCATCAGACATCTGAACTTTGATGATCCAGTTCCCAAAAGCGTCTTCATTCACCAGCTTGGGATCGTCAACCACCTCTTCATTCACCTCGGTTACGGTTCCGCTTACGGGGCTGAACAGGTCACTGGCGGCTTTTACGCTCTCTAAGGCTCCGAACTCGCTGCCTTTTTCTACCTCATCATCCACATCGGGGCAGTCTACGTAGGTTATCTCTCCCATCTCTTTCTGGGCAAAGTCCGTTACTCCGATGATAGCGATGTCACCTTCTACTTTTACCCACTCGTGGGTGTCACTGTACTTTAGTCCTTCGACAATTTTGCTCATAGTTGTTTTTATTTAGTTCGTTTTTTTGCTTCACGTTGGTCTCGGGGGAGATTGGGTAGACAAAACTACGCGCTTTGCGCTATCCCTCCCACGGCCTATGGCCGCGGGCCCCTCCCATTCACAGCGACATGGGCGTCGATGGTTTTGCTTACCCAAATCTCCCCCTCTCTCAACTGCGTATCAGGAAGAGATTCAGGACAGCGGGGTTACTTTTTATAATTGGTTTGATAGAATCTCTTTTTTATTACCTTGCCTGGGAAGACTTTTTTGCGGATTCTGATAAAAAGGTCGGTTCCCAATGCCGAATACTGGGGCTTGACAAGGGCGAAGCAGATGCTTTTGTCGAGCGAGATGCTGTGATAACCTGTGGTAACCTCACCAATTTGAGTGCCGTCCTCTAACTCTACGGGGTAGCCGTGGCGGGGGATGGCCCGGTCAAAGATTTCTATTCCTACCAGTTTCTTTTCTACTCCCAGTTCTTTCTGGGTTACCAGGGCTTCGCGGCCTATGAATTCGGCTTTGTCCAGCTTGCAGAACATTCCTAAGCCGGCTTCTATGGGGCTGATTTCGGGGCTCAGCTCGTCTCCGTAGAGGGGCATTCCGGCTTCGAAGCGGAGGGTGTCGCGGCAGCCTAAGCCGCAGGGCTGGACTCCGGCCTTGATCAGGCGGTCCCAGATTTCTACGGTGTCCTGCAGGGTTGCATAGAGCTCAAAGCCGTCTTCTCCGGTGTAGCCGGTTCGGCTTACTATCAGACGGTGGCCGTTGTACTCTGAATTGCAGTACTCGTAGAAGCTTAGGGTCTTGGCACATTCAAGGCCAAAGAGGTCTATGATGGTCTTCTCCGCCTCGGGTCCCTGAACTGCTATCTGGCCCCAGATATCGGACTGGTTGTCTATCTTGACATTGTAGCCATTCTGCTGCTCCAGCATCCAGGCGTAATCCTTGTCTATGTTGGCGGCATTCACTACCAGCAGGAAATGATCGGGCTCGAACTCGCGATAGACCAGTAGGTCATCTACCGTACCTCCGTTGGGGTACAGCATCATTCCGTACAGTATCTTGCCGGGATTGTAGCCGCTTATGTTGTTCGTGAAGATGTGGTTGATGTAACGCTCGGCATCTGGGCCGCTGATGAAGATCTCGCCCATGTGCGACACATCAAAGATTCCGACCTTGTTTCTTACTGCAAGATGTTCCTGGGTGATTCCGGCATACTGGATGGGCATGTCAAATCCGCCGAACGGGCTCATCTGGGCTCCCAGGGCCACGTGGCTGGCGTGGAGACAAGTCTTTTTAATTTCTTCGTCCATACTTTATAAAGTTTTCGTCAAGATAGGTTTCTTCAATTTTCAGCACCTCGGCCAACTGTTCAGTGCTTAAAAACTGCATATCTTTACAAAAATAACTAATTAGTTTGGACTTCAAAACTTCAAAACCAAAAAGTATTCCACAATTTTTCAGATTGTTTACACGCTGCCTTACAGACTTGATTCCCTTGCTGTCAAGCTTCTCCTTTGACGGGGTGATAGCACGCTCCATTTCGGCAAAATCCGTATCATACAGCAGCGTTCCGTGAACTATGCAGCCGGTTCTGGTGGCATAACAGGCATTGCCCGATACCTTGCGGCCGCCAACCAGTACATCGTTATGCTCCGTCCTGACGGCATCCAGTCCCATCCCGCGCAGGGCATCGGCCAGACAGGACAGGTATTCATCAAAAGCTTTATTCACATCGGGCTCCTTTGTGATGTATGAGAGCATCAGGTTACCCTCATCGGCATAGAC
>Ga0310696_10001835_pt1 | contig 29645 bp, 24 predicted proteins | sample AusTroGonzalo_MG_4_FD_203885 | JGI IMG/M metagenome (GOLD analysis project Ga0310696, IMG submission 203885) | Bovine rumen microbial communities from tropical cattle in Woodstock, Queensland, Australia - Gonzalo_02 (v2) (version 2) | ecosystem: Host-associated > Mammals > Digestive system >... | reverse complement strand
ACCAGAGCCAGACGCCGACGTTCTTCTCCTTGGCGAGCGCGAGCGCGTCGTCGATGTTGCCGCCGTTGCCCATCACGTCCCATTCCCAGTCGATCAGGACGTTCGGCCACTTCATTTCGGAGGCGAGGAGGATGTAGTCCTTGACGATCTGGTAATCCTTGCTGCCGTGGTTGTAAGCCCAGTACACCCAGGAGGCGACGCCGGGGGTGATCCAGGAGACGTCGTCGATCGCGCACTCGGGCGCGAGGTCGTCGACGAGCGTGGATTCCACGATGTCGGCGAGCGTGCCGATCACGACGCAGCGCCACGGGGATTTCCAGGGGAGCGTGGTAGTCGGATTGACCGCGCCCTGATTCGCGCCTTCGCCGGGATCGGGATAATGTGTGGTGAACACAACGCCCGCGTCAGTGACTTCGGACTGCAGATAGGTGCCGCAGTAGGTGCCGTCGAAATACGTCTCGGAAAGGAGGCCCCATGTGGACTTGTCGGCGGAGTTGAAGAGCAGCGGATAGTTCCAGTTTCTGACCCGGCCGCCGCCGCGGTTGCCGCCGCCGAAACCGCCGAAGCCGCCGGGACCGCCCGGACGACCGCCCTGCCCCTGGCCGCCCTGCTGAGGCTTGAGCTCATCGGCGGTGTAGGCGATGTAGCGGTCTTCATAGCTGGTCACGCGGCGCTGCATGCGGAAGCCGTCGGTCAGTGGGAAAACGAACGCGGTGGATTCGCCCTGGAACTCGACCGGACCGGAGCCGCCGATGGTGTATCGTAACGCAAAGGAATTGTCGCCCGCGCGGAGCACCACGCCGATCTGCCCGGCTTCTCCGGAGAAGACAAGCGTCTTTTCGTTCATCTTGAAGCTGCGTTCGGAACGCTTGCCGTTGACGGACGTGTACTTTTCGGTCACGAGCATCGCGGAATTCGCGGAGGGAAGCTGTCCCTGGAGCTTGAGCTTGGAGAAATCGTATTCGGCCTTGTCGGACTTCAGTCCGAGGCGGATGGTGAAGACTTCGGAATCGTTGCGTTCCACGCGGAGCACATTGCCGTCTTCGAGGTAGACGCAAATGGTCTTTTCCTTGTCCGGAGAGGTCAGGACGGGGTCGGAGGCGGCGAGGCCGGCGGCGAAGAAGACCGCGGCGCAGGAAAGCGCCGTTTTCATGGAGAGAGAGAACTTCATGATCTGGTATCCTGTATGGGAAAGTTGAAGAATAAGGGCGACAGTGACAAACGTTGTAAAGATAGCACAAAAACCCGGTTTTTCAACAGCAAAAAAGGCATTTGGAACGTTATTTTCACGTTAAAACGCGCATGCGCAAAAAGCGGAAAAAACCGCACCTGCCCGGGAATGCGGACAAGTGCGGCATTTTTGAGCTTGCGTACAGAAGCGGAAGAAATTACTTCTTCACGGTATCGGCGATGACGCCGCAGATGCGGTCGATATCCTCCGCCTTGAGGTACGGATGCATCGGCAGCGCGAAGATGTCGGCGGCGCAGGCTTCCGCGACGGGCATGTCGCCCTTCCTGTAGCCGAGATACTCCGTGGCGCCGAGCAGATGCATCGGGATCGGGTAGTAACGCGCGGTCGGGACATCGGCGGCCTTCAGCGCGGCCTGGATCTCGGCGAACTTCGGCGAACGCGGGCAGAACTGCGCATAGACGGAGACGCAGCCTTCGGGGATCGTCTGAACGGAGACGAGTCCCTTCAGGCCGGCACGGTAGCGGTCGGCGACCGTCTGGCGCATCTCGACTTCGCCGGGGAAGAGTTTGAGCTTGGCAAGCAGGACCGCGGCCTGGATCGTATCGCAGCGGGCGTTCAGCCCCAGGCGGACGTTGTTGTAACGGTCTTCGGCGCTGCGGCCGTGAACGAGGATGGAGTACATCTTGTCGTACAGGTCGTCGTCGTCCGTGAAGACCGCGCCGCCGTCGCCGTAGCAGCCGAGCGGTTTGGCGGGGAAGAAACTGGTGCAGCCGATGGTGCCGAGAGCGGGAGCGCGTTTGCCGCAGGGGGAAACCGCTCCGAACGCCTGGCAGGCGTCCTCGATGATGGCGAGTCCGTGGGCTTCGGCAAGCGGCTTGATGGCCGTGTAGTCGGCGGTGAGGCCGAAGAGGTCGACGGGAATGATCGCCTTCGGTTTGAGCTTGCCTTCGCGTTCGACTTTCAGGATGGCTTCCTCAAGCTTGACGGGATCGATGTTGTATGTGCCCGCGTCGATGTCGGCGAAGACCGGAGTCGCGCCGACGAGCGCGATGGTCTCGACCGTGGCGAAGAAGGTGAACGGGGTGGTGAAGACGGCGTCGCCGGGCCCGATGTCAAGGGCCATCAGGGCCATGAGAAGAGCGTCTGTGCCGCTGGAACAGGCAAGCGCGTGCTTGACGCCGGCATATTCGGCGAGCTGCTTCTCGAGTTCGGCGATCTCGGCTCCGAGGATGTAATGTCCGCTTTCGAGCACGCGGTCGATCCCGGCGTGGATTTCATCGCGGATGAGGTTGTACTGGTACTTCAGGTCGATAAACGGGAGCATGGTCGGCACCTCCAATCGGGACGGGTTATGTTGTTTTATATTATAATATACACCCCGAAACGGAGAAAAACAAGCTCATTCCTTCGAAAACCATTCCGTAAACATTTTTGCCACGAGCGGAGCCGTGGTGGAACCGCCGGATTCGCCGTTCTCGATCACGGCAGCGAAGCTCAGCAGTTCTCCTGTACCGGGATGCGTCACGAAGCCGTTGAACCAGGTATTTTTCGTAGCTTCCGCGCCCGGACGCGCCTCGACGTTGGCCGTTCCGGTCTTCGCATAGATCACGGCGGACGAGATGCGGCCTTTTGTCCCTGAGCCATGTGAATCGTGCACGACGCGATACATGCCATCGCGGACGATGTTCAGGGAATTCTCCGACGCGGCAAGCGTGCCGGTTTGCTCGGGCACGGTGCCGGATTCGTTCACGGGCATTCCGGAGAGCGGGTCGCGTTTGCAAATATGGTCGATCAAATAGGGCTTGTACAGGGTCCCGCCGTTGGCGATGGCGCCATAGAAGACGGCGGCCTGAAGCGGGGTGACTTCGATCTTGCCCTGCCCGATGCTGACGTACGCTGTCTCGTTTTTGTTCCATTTCGGACCGTTCCTCGGCAGTATACCGGTGCTTTCGGCGACCTCGATCCCGGTCTTTCGTCCGATCCCGGCAGACTCGAACATGTAGCTGAGCTGGTTGATGCCGACCTCGACGCCGAGCTCCACGAAATAGACGTTGCAGGACCTCATGATCGCCTGCATCATATTGAGTTTGCCGTGTATGCCGGTACAGTGGATGCCCTGGCCGTATCCATGATGCCCTATGCCATCGCAGTCATACGTCTTTGAGGACGGGATGCCGTTTTCCAGTCCGGCGAGAGCGATAAGGGGTTTGATCGTGGAGCCTGGCATGTAGGACCCCCGGACCGCGCGGTTCAGGAAGGGTTTTCCGGGATCCTCGTTCATCTCTTTGAAACGATCATAGGAAATGGACGGCACGAACTCGCTCGGAAGAAACGTAGGAGAGGACGCCATGACGCGAACCGCGCCGGAATTGGCGTCCATGACCACGATCGCACCATGGAACCCCTCGAGAACGCTTTCCGCCGCCAGCTGCCCGTCGATATCCAGCGTGAGATAGAGATCACTGCCGTTCACGGGCGGCGTCGGGTCCTCCAGCTCTTCATACACGAAGCCGCTGCTGTTCACCATCACGAACCTGCTGCCGGCCTCGCCCGAAAGGATCTTGTTGTACTGGTATTCCAGGCCGGAACGTCCGACCAGACTCGGGAGGTAGTAGAAATACTCGCGGCGGTCGTCCGCATTGCCCGGATCGCCATTTCCCACATAGCCGATCAGCTGCGCGGCGAGGTTGTTTTTTTCCTCTTCGCCGTAGGACGGATAATCCCGCATCGGTTCCGCGGTAATCTCCATTCCGCGGATCGGGGGATAAAGTTCGTTCAGGCATCCGCGTTCCTTATCGGACAAATCCCGGAAGACGGTGATGGGAAGCCCCGGCTGCGTGTTGAGATGACGGCGGACGGTTTCGAGGGCAAGCGGGTTCTTGCGGCCGATCACACGCGCGATTTGGTCGGCCTGATTCATGATGAATTTCGCCCGGTCCCGGGAACGCTCCGTGGTCATTTCGGCAAGGTGGAACAGGACGTTGTACGAAGAGCGGTTGCGAACAATCGGCTTGCCTTCTCGGGAGAAGATCTCGCCGCGCATGGCGGGAACCCGGATGCGGCGGGCGCTCTGTCTGCGGTCCTTGTACTCGTACTCCGCGGCGCGGACGATCTGGATATTCCAGAGCCGGATCGCCAGCACGGAAAAAAGGAGAAACGCGACCAGCGCGAGCAGACCGACGCGAATCAGGAAGGCATCAACGAGAAAGCCGGGAGACTCCTCTTCCTGCATCATACGCCTCCCTTCTCCTCGCCCGCCACGCCGATCTTCAGACGGACGGCCGAACAGGAAACCGCGGACAGCATGATCGGGAACAGAAACGCGCCGAACATGGAGGACATCAGAAGCGAGGCAAACGCCTCCGGGGTCGTGAGCGCGGTCCAGAGGTGCGGAACGGCTGTCACGAGCGGCACGCCGATCCCGATCAGGAATTCACCGACCCCGGATAAGGGACGCTTTCCGCTCAGGAAAAAGCCCGGAAGCGTCAGCAGCGTCAGCAGAATCCCGCTCCATGGCGAGAGAGAGCCCATCACGAAATCCAGCGCGATCCCGAAAACGAGCGCGAAACCGAGCGCAGTTCGAACGGAGACGGCGATCGCCGCGGCAGCGAAAAAGAAGCCGAGAAGAGGAACCGTAAGCCCGGCGGAACGCAGAAGCGCTTCCGCGGCCAGAAGCAGGACGGAACACGAGGCCATGTAGCAGAAAGCGTACATCAATCCGTCTCCTCGGCCTACCGGGCGTCCGTTCCCCGGTCAGCCGACTCAGGTCCGGTGGGGAGAAGGACCACGACAAACCGGATCATGTCCAGCTGAGCGGCAGGCTTCATCCATGCTTCGGCATAAAGTCCGCTTTCATGCACAACGGCGGCACGTTTTATCCCGCTGGGAGAAACAGTCAGAAAACCGACGAGTATCCCGGGCGGCGTCTGCTCGGAAAAACTGACGAGTTTCCCGGGCGGCAGCTGTTCGGAAAAACCGCCTGTCACCACCTTTTCGTCGGAGGAATAACCTGCGCGGTCTTCCCCGTCCTTCAGCGGGAGATGCAAAACCCGCGCGGTCATGGTGGATGTGCCGTTGCCGACAAGCGTGCCGTTTGCGTTGGAATCATCAAGGTAAACGCTCAGGCGGCATTCCGGATTGACGACCGTGGCGACGACCGCAGTGTGTTCGGAAGCCTCGATGATGCGTCCGGCGACCACGCATTCCGGGGTCCCGCCCCGCGATGCGAAGCGGAACGTCAGGACCAGGTCGCCCGCCGCGATCCCGTCTTTCTTTCCTTTGGAGATCACAAACTGTTCGTTCCAGCTGGCCGGATCACGGAGGATCACCTCGGCGTAGACCTCCCGGAAACCGACCCAGCGGGGCATATTGAGCGCCTGCCGGTAATATTCGTTTTCCGCCTCAAGGTCTCCAAGACACTTCACCTGCGCCGCCAGGTCGGCATTCTGCCGCTGAAGCTGCTCCACTGCGATGGCGAGTTCCTGCCTGGGACGCATCGCCAGCGCCTGCCCGGCGGCGGTGAGTTCGACCTTTTTCGCGGCCTGATAGAACGGGTAGTAGAAGTCCATCGAAAACCGCGCCAGCGTACGCCGGAACGAAAAGAACCCCGCCAGAACAAGCGCGACAAGGATCACCGGAATCGACGCGATCAGCACGATTCGGGAGACATTGACCTTTTTCTTGAACGACGCCATCGACGGAGTCCTTTTCACTTCACGCCCTGCGGCAGGACACCGCAAGCGGTGTTGATACAGTGCGCGGCTTTCGCTCGCGCACGGCAGGCGGTGTTGATACAGTGCGCGGCTTTCGCTCGCGCACGGCAGGCGGTGTTGATACAGTGCGCGGCTTTCGCTCGCGCACCGGATCGACCGCGGAAACGGTTCAAATCAGACTGAACGGCTTACGCCTGAAGATAGGCGCGGACCTTGTCGGCGACGGCTTCCGGCGTGAAGCCGAATTCCTGCGCCAGTTTCTTGTACGGAGCGGAAGCGCCGAAGTGATCGAGACCGATGGCGAGGCCGTCAAGGCCGACCAGGGCGTACCACATCGGAGTCGTACCGGCCTCGATGGAGATGCGCTTGCGGCAGGCGTTCGGGAGAATGCTCTCGCGGAAAGCGGCGTCCTGACGGAGGAAGGTCTCGAGGGACGGGACGGAGACGATGCGAACCTTGCGGCCTTCTCCGCGGAGGATCGCGGCGGCATCGAGTGCGAGATTGACTTCGCTGCCGGAGGCGAGGATGACGGCCTCGAAACCTTCGTCCTCGGAGAGGATATAGGCGCCGCGGGTCACGTCGATCTTCGCCGCGAGGGCGGCGTCGAACGGACGGAGGTCCTGACGGGTCATCATCATGGCGACGGGCCCCTGCTTCTTCAGAGCGGCAGCCCAGCAGTGCGCGACTTCATGCGCCTCGGCGGGACGGAAGACGGTCATATCGGGGATGCTGCGGAGCATGGCGAGCTGTTCGATGGGCTCGTGGGTGGGGCCGTCTTCGCCGACGTAGAAGGAGTCGTGCGTGAAGATGTAGAGCTCATGGAGCTTCTGGATGGCGGCAAGGCGGATGGCCGGCTTCATGTAGTCGGAGAACACAGCGAAGGTGGAGGTGTACGGAATGGCCGTGCCGAAGAGCGCCATGCCGTTGCCCGCCATGCCCATCTCGAGCTCGCGGATACCGAAGTGCAGGTTGCGGCCGGCGCGGTCTTCCACGCTGAAGTCGCCCGCGCCCTTGACGGCGGTCTTGGTGGACGGAGCCAGGTCGGCGGCGCCGCCGACGAGAGCCGGAACAAGCGCGGAAGCCTTCTGGAGGATGGTGCCGCTGGAAGCGCGGGAGGCAACGGGCTTATCGACCGGAGCGGCGGCAAGAAGTTCGTCGAGGATGTTTTCCGGAACGGTGCGGTTGACGAGGCTGTCGATGAGGGCCTGGTCCGCGGACTTCACGAACGCCGCGAACTTCTCGTTCCAGGCGGCGGCCTCGGCGGCGAGCTCTTTCACGCGGCCGGCGAGCATGTCTTTGACAGCCTGCGGAACGGTGAAGGGTTCTTCCGTCCAGCCGAGGTTGGCCTTCGTGGCGGCAAGTTCCTCGTCGCCGAGGGGTTCGCCGTGGCAGCCGTGCGTGCCGGCCTTGTTCGGAGCGCCGAAACCGATGGTGGTCTTGCCGATGATGAGTGTCGGGCGGCCGTCGGACTTGACGGCTTCGGCCAGGACGGCGTCGACCTTGGCGATGTCGTTGGCGTCGTCGCAGCGGAGGACGCGCCAGTTGTAGGCGGCATAACGGGCGGCGACGTCTTCGGTGAAGGCGAGGCCGGTGTTGCCCTCGATGGTGATCTTGTTGTCGTCGTAGAAGACGACGAGGTTGTCGAGCTTCAGGTGGCCGGCGAGACTGGCAGCCTCGGAAGTGTTGCCTTCCATCATGCAGCCGTCGCCGCTGATCACGAAGATGCGGCTCTGCCGGATGTCCGTCTTGTCAAGGCCGATCCTGGCTGCAAACTGCTTGGCGGCGATGGCCATGCCGACCGCGGAACCGAAGCCGCTTCCGAGCGGACCGGTGGTGATGTCAACGCCCTTCGTGTGGCCGAATTCCGGATGGCCCGGAGTCAGGCTGCCCCACTGGCGGAAGTTCTTCAGCTCGTCCATGGAGAGGCCGTAGTTGAAGAGGTGGAGGAGGGAATAGATCAGCATGGAGCCGTGTCCCGCGGAGAGCACGAAGCGGTCGCGTCCGATCCAGGTCGGATCGGCCGGATTGTGGCGGAGGTACTTGGCCCAGAGGACCATGGCGAAATCGGCATTGCCCATCGGCATGCCGGGATGCCCGGATTTAGCCTTCTGAATCGCTTCGGCGGATAAAATGCGGATCGTGTCGGCGGCTTTGCGCAGGGTGGTTGCGTCCATCTCAATTCCTTTCGTTTCTAAGACGATTATTTGTTAAAAAGAAAAAAGGTCATCGCAAAAGATACCACGTTTTTTGGAAAAAGCAATTCCATTTCCGAAAAAAGAGGGCATTTTATCCCACGTTTTCCTTTTTTTTCCGGCAGAACGCCGTTTCGCGCGGCAAATGAACCTTCCGCGACGAATCCGCGGCGGAGAATCAGAACAGCCGGACGCCGCAGGCGGACAGAAGCCCGACGGCCAGCAGGACGACCGTCAGCAGGACAAGCCAGAACCTGCGGAATGCAAGCGCACGTCTGGCCGCGGAGGAAAACGCCGGGTCCTGCTTCAGCCCGGGAGTCTTCACGCTCGGGGCGTGTTTCCCGCGAACGCCGCCGCGTCTCTGTCCGGAAGCCCCGGAACGCCCCGCAGATGCGGAACGGGTCTGCCCGGCGGAACGGGTCTGCCCGGCAGAACGGGTCTGCCCGGCGGAACGGGTCTGCCCGGCAGAACGGGTTTGCCGCGCCGGTCCGCTCATCGGAAGGTCCCGTTGAACGCCATGATGACGGCCGCGCCGATGAGGAACGACCCCAGGACAACGGCGATGATGAACGGGAAGAAAACGCCCCAGCCGACACGGCAGAGCTGTCCGAAGGTGAGCGAATCCCAGTCGACGCCGTCGGACGCGGGAGCCTTTTTCGTCTGAACCTGCGTCCCGGCCGCGTTCATGCCGGACTCGGCGATCATGCGGCAGGCGTCCAGCCGAAGTTCTTCGAGACGGCGGGACTCGGCGGCGATCTGGGACTGCGTCGTGCCGCCGTCGACATCCAGCGGAGACTCGCGTTTCAGCTCGGCCGCAATGGAGACGAGGTGTTCCCGCCGGGGTCTCAGTTCCTGAAGTCTGCGTTCGGATTCCGCGACCTCCCGGTCGATCCATGCCAGCGACTCCGCGATCCGCACGCTCAAATCCCGACGCGACAGGCGGAAATCGGCGACGCGGCGCTGCATAGCCTCGGAAAGCTGTTTCGAGACGACCGGAGCGGCGGAGGTCGACGGCGCGATATCCTGCACGAGGTTGCTTTCCTGCGGCACTTCCGGGTTCAGGACCGTGGAAATATTGATCTTGTGCAGATTGTTCATGACGGAAACATGCTTATCCATGAGAGAGACTCCGGGGACTGAAAACGGTTTTGAAGGGCAAAGCGGCCCGGGATTGCGCAAACGTCACATTGTCTTTCAAAATATAGCCCGGAAACGGGAAAAAACCACCAAAAAACGGAAAAAAGACGAAAAAAAGAGGTTTCCGGCTTGAGATTTTAGAAAAATAAAGTATAGTTCAAGGATACATAGTTGTTTTTTCACCCCATATCACGGAGTTTGCATAATCATGAATCACGGCGATCTCGGCGGCACCATCGAACGCGCCAGAATTGCAGGGCGCATCGCCATCATATCCATCATCATCTCCTTCCTTCTCACGGTCATGGTCGCAGTGGCGGGCCCCGCGATGAAATGGGCGGGGATGGAGACATTCACGCTTTCACTTTATCCGGTCGTCCTGGCCTTCATCTTCGCGGTCTGCGCCCTCGTGCATTCGGTATTTCTGCGGAAGACGGCCGAGGAAGAACAGGAAAAGCTCATCCTGGAGCAGCGCAAGTCCAACGTGAACTCCATCCTCGACGTAAGCGAAGACGTCCGGTTCACTGCCAGACGCACCCTCGAAAACTTCAACAAATACATCCCGTCCGCCGTCTCGCTCCTCGTGTTCCTGCTCTCCATCCCGGCGTTCTGGTATTTCTGGAAGCACTCCACGCTCGGCGCAGCCGAAACCTCCACGCTGATCCTGACGCCGAAAAACCCGATCAATCTGGCGTTTCTCTGCGCGATCTCGGCGCTTTTCGCCTACTTTACCGGGGTGTTTCTGGTCGGACAGTCCCGCGTCTCCGAATTCCGCTGCCTCCGCCCGGTCGGAAGCTGGCTGATCTTCTTCGCCATCGTGCTGTCCGTCAGTGCGGTCTCGGCGCTCCTCATCTACTACGGCAAAACGGGATGGACCGCGACGCTGACCAGGATCGTCTTCTGGGTCCTGGCCGTCCTCGCCGCCGAACTCCTCGTGAGCTTCGTCATCGAGTTCTACCGTCCCCGTACGCTGGACGAGATCCGACCCGTGTATGAAAGCCGTCTGCTGGCGATCTTCACGGAACCCGGCGGCGTGGTGCGAAACATCTCGGATTCGCTGGACTACCAGTTCGGATTCCAGATCTCGCGGACCGGCATCTATCTGGTGCTCCGCAAAGCGATCATCCCCGCGCTGATGCTCTGGGGCGCGGTCCTGTGGATTTTCACCTGCATCTCCGAGGTCAATCCCGGCGAAATCGGCATCCGCGAAGTCTTCGGCGCGGTGAACCGCGAATCGAAGCCGCTCGACCCGGGCATCCACTTCAAATTGCCGTGGCCTTGCGAAAAGATCCTCCGCGTCCCCGTCAAGAACGTGCAGGAAGCCACGCTCGGCTCCGTTCTCACGCCCGGCAAGAACGCCAAGGTCATCCTCTGGACCGGCGACAATTACCAGCATGAAAACAGATTTCTCGTGGCAAGCCGGCAGCAGGGCGAAAACGACACGATCAACGAGTCCATTCTCGAGGTCTCGCTCCCCGTCTTCTACACCGCAGACCCCGAACGTCCGTTCGACTACGCGCTCAACTTCGACAACGTTCAGGAAACGCTTCTCGCGATCGGCCAGGCCGAAGCCACGCGCTATTTCGCGAGCTCCGACTTCATCACCGACATCTCCTCCGGACGCGAGCAGATCGTAGACACGCTTTACGACCGCATCCAGAAGGCCTGCGACCGCGTCGGCCTCGGCATCAAGCTCGTCGGGCTCAACATGCACGACGCGCATCCGCCCATCGGAAAGACTTCGCAGGACGGCGAGCCGCTGGGCGACAGCATCGATGTCGCGGGCGCGTTCCAGGACGTGGTCTGCGCTCAGGAAGAAGCTTCGGAAATGATCTCCAAGGCAAAAGAATACGAGATTACGATGAACACCTCCGCGGAGGTGGAGTCCCGGCGCATCCTCAGCGACGCCGAAGCCTACAAGTACAACCGTGCCAACGTCGCCCTCGCCGATGCGTCGCGTTTCCGGAACCAGCTCGAATCCTACAGCGCCCTTCCCGACATGTTCAAGATCCGCGCCTACATGGATTTCCTTGAAAACGACTGCAAGGACATCCGCAAATACATCATTTCGGACAATATCGACGTCCGAAACCTCATCCTGAACCTCGAGGAGAAACCTTCCCTCGACCTGCTCAATACCGACATCAACCTCCTTACCGATCCCCAGTAACGGTCAACCTCAAACCAGATCCGCGGGATACCCGGCCGCGTCCGGGCGTCCCCCTCAGTTTTTTATCCCGTGTTCAAAAACCTTTCCAAATCCGTCGGCAACCTCTTCAAAAGCCTGAAAACCGCCCTGTCCACGCCTGAAAAACAGGAAAACACATCGGCCGCCAAGCCCGTCCGCAAACACGACAGAAAACGCCGTCCGCAGCGGCATCCCGGAGACGAAGCCTACATCCGCCGCGCCGACAGCCGTCCCGTGCCCGCCGCCCGCGACGGGAAAACCGCAGCCGAAGGGAAACAGCAGCCGTCCCGGAAACAGAAACAGCCGAAACAGGCACAACAGGCACAGGCAAAGAATCAGTCCGGCCGTCAACAGTCGCAGCCGAAACAGCCGAAACAGACGCAGCCGAAACAGACGCAGGCCGAGGCCAGACAGCCCCGCAAGATCCCGCCGATGCCCACGTTCGTGCCACCGCCGGAAGAACCCGGCAAGATGAGGTTCTGCGACCTCGAGCTCTGCCCGGAAGTCCTCGCCGCGGTCCAGGTCCTCGGATTCCTCTACTGCACCGAGATCCAGAAACTCTGCATGCCGTTCGCGCTCGCCGGACGCGATCTGGCCGCCAAGGCCCAGACCGGAACCGGCAAGACCGCCGCATTTCTCTCTGCGCTCATCACGCGGTTCCGCCGCCATCCCGTCGAGGGCGAACGCAAGCCCGGCGCCCCCCGAGCCCTGGTGCTCGCCCCGACCCGCGAACTCGCCATCCAGATCCACGACGACGCGGAAGCGCTCGCACGGTTCACCGATCTGAACTGCGTCGTCATCTTCGGCGGAATGGACCATGAAAAACAGCGCCGCGAACTCGACGTCCCCGTCGACATCCTCGTCGGCACCCCGGGCCGCATCATCGACTATTCGCAGAGCGGCGACCTGGACCTCTCGCACGCCGAAGTGCTCGTGATCGACGAAGCCGACCGCATGCTGGACATGGGTTTCATCCCGGACGTCCGCCGCATCGTGTACCATCTGCCGCGGCCCGGCGTCCGCCAGACCATGCTCTTCAGCGCCACGCTCGAGCCCGCGGTGCTGCGTCTGGTCGACTCGTGGATGAAGGCCCCGGAATTCGTGGAGTCCGAGCCGCAGCATATCGTGACGGACCTCATCGACCAGCGGTTCTATGCCGTGCTGGACGAGCAGAAAATGGCCGTGCTCCTGCACGTCATACGCGAGGAGAAGCCGAACCGCATGATCATCTTCGGCAACCGCAAGGACAAGAACATCTCGATCGCCGCCCGCCTCTTCGAATACGGCGAAGACGCCGAACTGCTTTCCGGCGACGTCGCGCAGGAAAAACGGCTGAAGATCCTCGACCGTTTCCGCGAGGGCAGGACACGCATCCTGGTCGCCACCGACGTCGCCGCGCGCGGCATCCATGTCGACGGCATCAGCCATGTCGTGAACTATGACCTGCCCGAGCAGGCGGACGATTACGTGCACCGCATCGGACGTACCGGCCGCGCCGGCGAACACGGCATCAGCATCAGTTTCGCCGACGAGTTCGGCTCGTTCGTGCTTCCCCAGCTGGAACAGTACACCAAGTGCGAGATCAAGACCGTTCAGCCTCCGCTCGAATGGCTCGAACTCCCTGAAAAAACGCGCGAACTCCCGCCGGAGGAACGCAAACGCCTGAATCGCCGCAGCGGCGGCTCTTCCGGCGGCGGACGTCCCCATCATGGCGGAGGACGCCGGGGCGGACGCAGATGACGGAGACGAAGTCTCCACTGAAACAGTGTCCGGCTTCGCTCGGACACGAGGAGACGGTGTCTCCACCGAAACAGTGTCCGGTAGCGCTCGGGCACAGGCAGCCGTCGCCTCAAATCACGCTCATTCTGGACCGTCTCCGGAGCGCCCACAACACCGGCAATATCTTCCGTCTGGCGGAAGCGCTGGGCGCGAAAGAAGTGATCTGCTGCGGCTACACCCCCTGCCCGCCGCATCCGAAACTCGCGAAAACAGCCATGGGCGCGGACACGATGGTGCCGAGCCGATCGTTTCCGACCGCGCCGGACGCGATCCGGGCGCTCCGCGAGGAGACGCCCGGCATTGAAATCCTGGCGGTCGAGCCGCTCCCCGAGGCCGTCGATGCCTGGCAGTACCCGTACCATTTTCCGGTCGCGCTGATCTTCGGCAACGAAGCGCTCGGGATCTCGCCCGAGGCGCTTGAGGCGGCGGACGCCGCGGTCGGGCTGCCGATGTTCGGGGAAAAGGCGTCCATCAACGTGGGCAACTGCGCGGCGGTCGTCCTGTACGCCGCGGCGGCGAAATTCCTCGCAGATTCAAGGAGATGACATCATGACCATCCAGCCCGGCAAAAACTGGAAGCTCTTCCTCTTCGGACAGCACACGGACGCCCTGCGCGACGACCTGAAACGCCGCGGGGCGCTCCTCACGGACGATCCGGACGAGGCCGACCTCATCCTCCCATGCGGCGGGGACGGCACGCTCTTCACCGCCGAACTCCGCTGGCCCGGCCGCCTGAAATACCCGGTCCGCGACTCCGCCACCGCCCCGCTCTGCCCCGCGCACGGCCTCGACACCCAGCTCGATGCGTTCTTCGCCGGCAAACTGGAAACGACGCGCCTGCCGAAGCTCGCCGGACGAGCAAACGGGCACGAACTTTTCGCCGTCAACGACATCTTTCTGCACAACCGGATGCCCGTGACCGCCCTGCGCTACAGTGTCTCGATCAACGGCGCCATGTACGCCCGCGAGGTCGTCGGCGACGCCGTCGGCGCGGCCACGATCCACGGCTCGACAGCGTACTACCGCAGCATCACCCACAGCATCTTCCGCACCGGCATCGGGCTGGCGTTCAGCAACAGCACCGAGCTGGTCAACCACCTGGTCCTGCCCGAAAACTCGCTCATCCGCATCGACATCCTCCGCGGCCCGGCAGTCATGGTCGCCGACAACTCCGAGGAGACCGTGCTCGTCGAACCCGGCGAATTCGCCGAGATCGCGATGTCCGAGAAATTCACCGACATCCTCGGTCTCGACCTCTTCATGTGCTCCGAATGCCGCAGGCTGCGCCACACGCTCCGCGACTCCACGCGATTCATCGGCGGCGGAAACGGAGGCCGCTGACATGCGGATCCTCGTCACCGCCGGACCGACGCGCGAAGCCGTCGACGCCGTCCGGTTCCTCTCCAACAAGTCGACCGGAAAGATGGGCTACGCGCTCGCGAAAGCCGCCGTCAGGGCCGGTCACGACGTGATCCTGGTCTCCGGCCCGGTCGCGCTCACGCCGCCGGACGGCCTGCGGGAATTCGTCCCGGTCGTCTCCGCCGCCGACATGGCGGAAGCGGTCAAGTCCCGCGCGGCGCAGTGCGGCATGGTCGTCATGTGCGCGGCCGTGGCGGATTACACCCCGGCACACCCCGTCGACCGCAAGATGAAGAAAGCCGACGGAAATCTCTTCCTCGAACTGAAGAGGACCGAGGACATCCTGAAGACGCTCGGACAGAACAAGCCCGCCGGGCAGATCCTGGTCGGATTCGCGGCGGAGACCGACGACCTGGAGCAGTACGCCCGCGCCAAGCTCGCAGCAAAGAACCTCGACTGGATCGCCGCCAACGACGTGTCGCGCCAGGATTGCGGATTTGCCGCCGGGACCAACGCCGTCACGCTCTTCGCCGCCGACGGACGCCGGTTCGACATCCCGCTTCAGGACAAGGAAGCCGTCGCCGAACAGATGCTCGCGGTCCTGCTGCCGGCCGTCCGCTGAGGATACGCACGATGGCAGCCCCGTTTTCGAGCTTGCGAACGAAATGGCGCATCCGGCGCGAGGAACGCCTCGACCGGAAAATCGGCGGCATCTCCCTCGCCGAAGTGCGCGAATCGCGGTTCCCGGACCTCGGCGCGTACCCGACCATGAGCGCGGACTACGGCGCGATCGAAATGATGTTCCGGGACTTCCCGCTTGACGAAAAAGACGTCTTCGTGGACGTCGGGTGCGGATTCGGGCGCGTCATCAGCTGGCTCCTGCTCAAAAAGTCGCCGTGCAAAAAATACTACGGGGTCGAGCTCGACCCGGACGTCGCCACGATCACGGCAAACCGGTTTAAAGCGTATCCCCAGGTCTCGATCCTGACCGGAAACGTGCTCGACGTCCTGCCGCACGACGGCACGGTCTTCTGGCTCTACAATCCGTTCGACGTCTGCGTGCTCGACGCATTCCTCTCCAGGCTCGAATCCGGCCGCGAGACGAAAGCATACGTGATGTATTACTGCGACTACCGGGCGTTCGCGCTGGAGGGCCGCCGCAACTGGACGCGTCTGCTGAAGGACGCCTGGCGCAACCCGCCCGAAAAGCCGCTCCCGTGGTCGATCTGGCTGTACCAGCCCGACTGGAACCGCCCAGGACAAGCCCTGGACTACGGCAGTGTCCGGCTTCGCTTGGACACACACGAAGAGTGCTGAAACAGTGCGCGGCTTCGCTCGCGCCACACGGAGTGTGCTGATACAGTGCGCGGCTTCGCTCGCGCTACACGGAGTGTGCTGAGCGGCGATCTGTTGAGAGCGCGAAAAAGTCCCCCGAATCAGCCCGAAGCCGTCCATCCCGCAGGCGGACGCTGTCTCGAACGGTTAAAACCACCTCTGGACATTTTTCTTCTTATGGAAGATCGGCAGGGGCTCCGCTTTCGACTTCTTCGCGGCAGGCTTCGCGGCCGACTTTTCGGCGGTCCTCGCCTCCGGTTTCCGCACAGACGCGGCAGTCGCCGGAGCGTTCGCAGAGGCGGGGTTTCGCGCGGGCGCGACCAATTTCGCCGGAGCGTTCGCGGACGCGGCGTTTCCAGCGGGGGCGTTTGCGGACGCGGGTCTCGCGGACGCGGCGGCCCCGGCCGGAGCCTTCAAGGAGGCAGGTTTTTTCGTGCGTGCGGCAGTCGTTTTCGCCGGCGCTTTATCCGCGGCGTGCTTCGCCGCAAGGAACCCGTTCGGGACAGGGGGTATCTTGAACGTTTCGGGTGCTTCCCCGACGGATTCGACGACGGTTATCTTCGTGTCGGGATCCGTGGAAACGACCCTGTACGTCTCTATTCCGGTCTTTTCCGAACCGAGCTTGAATGTCCCGCCAACCGGGGAAACGACCGTGCGGGCATTAAAAGGATCAAGGATTTTCACCAGAAGAAGAGAATCGCAGACAGGTTGTCTGGAACGGCAGGGGATACGTTCCTCTTTGCCGACGCGCTGGAGATAAACAACCGGTTTCTGCGTCTTCCCGTCGATTTCGATGTCAACGACTCTGAAGTCGATCTGGTCGCGGTATTTGAACGTATCGCCAATGCGGACGAGTTCCATCCTTTTTCTGCCGTTCCGGGTCACATTGAACGCGGCGCCCCAGTCATCTTTGCTGTACCAATGCGGCTTCGACATGTGGACGGAGACCAGTTCCAAACCGGAAAAACGCTGAAGGCCGACGGCGGAAACGAAAACCCGCGTGATGTACTTGGGATGGCTGAACGGATCGACTGGATCGGTGCCGGCCCGGTATTCCTGAAGCAGCGTGAATCCGTCCGCATCCTCATCCGATTCGAGCGCCGCAAAACCGGCCGAGACTTTGAACTGTTTTTCCCATTCGTCCGGGATGCCGTTGAAATTGAAGTCACTCCTGGCGGACAACTCGGCGGAAGTCCCCGGGAACTTTTCCAGAACGGCATTGACGATCTGCTCGTCCGATTCGCCGCTTCTTGCGATCGTTTCGAGCTCCTCCAGCGCGATCCTCCGCGCAATGGAGTTCCTGTCGGGATAGTTCTTCTGGATGACAGTCTGCGCCGCATCGACGACATCCAGCGGATTCTCCGCGAATACGGGAGCAGCCGCCGTCAGGGACAAGGACAACGCAAGGCAGAACAAAATCGAAATCAGACCATATCCGTGTTTCATGTCATTTCTCCTCGCAATGGGGATCCGTTATATCCGGAGGCGGGGCGAAAAAACCGCAGGAGCAATGGCGGAAACATAACCGATTCGCCCCCGGCGATTCATATTATACCGCAAAAAGGGAAAAACGACAAGAGCGGAAAAAGACTTTTTTCAAAAAAAGCCGGCACAAAGCGAGCATCCGCGCCGGAGGTCTAAAGCAATTCCGATTATTGATCGCCGTTCAGACATCATATTCATTCTTTCGGCTTCCTAATCTCTTCAATCTCTTTCAGCATCCGGTCAAAATCAGACTCCAGTTCCTGCATTTCCTTTGCTCTGTACCGATTAAACTCTTGCTCCGCCTTTTCCACCGCCTGACAATGAGAAACAGAGCCTGTTCCAACAAGAAGCATCCGTCCGTTTCCGCTCAGAATGGCATCAAGCGCGGCGATCCAGTCGTTCATGGTCATGGTTTTCTCTTCAAGCGCCTGCAATTCCGCATAATCCAGAAACTGGGAAACCATAAGGTTCAATGTCTGCAGCTCCTTGTCTGTGAGAAAGTTTTTTGCTATAGTGACGTCTTCGCGCGTCACATAGTTTCCTTTGAAACTCGTCATTCCCGCAAACGGCTTCCCGGCATCCACCAGGCTATAGATGATTTCGGCGGCCGTATGCTGATGAGCGGCGTAATGCATTTTATCTGCACCGCGGCAAAAAAACTTCGCGTGGTTTCCGAGGCGGAATCGTAATCAATCGCAGTAGCATAGAGGTCCGTCACCTGCTGATACAGATTACGCTCGCTGGACCGGATATCCCGGACACGCTGAAGAAGTTCCTTGAAATAGCATCACGCCCCGCTTTTCAACCGTTCGTCGTCAAGAGCGAAGCCCTTGCGGATATACTCGTTCAGGCGTTTTGTCGCCCAAATGCGGAACGGGGTCCCCCTTTGGGATTTTTACGCGGTAACCGACAGATATGATGACGTCAAGGTTGTAGTAATCCACCTGTCGTTCAACAGTTCTCCCCCCCTCTTTTTGAACTGTTGCAATTTTTGCAACAGTTGCCTCCGGACTCTGTTCCCCTTCCTCGAAAACAATCTTGATGTGCCGGGAAACAGTCGACTTGTCCCGTTCAAATAGCGTAGCCATCTGATCCCAAGAGAGCCAGGCGGTTTCGGCATCAAAACGGGCATCGACAGAAACCTTGCCATCATCCGATTTGAAAATGACAATGCGTCCTGATTCTTTTTTGTTCATGACCCGTCTTTCTCAACTCGGCTAGTTGCGATCGTTCCCCGAATCATCCTCTCCGGCCGCGACGGTCAGAACAGCGTGGGCTGTTCGGGCTCGTCGTCCTCTTCGGCGGCGGCTTTGCGCATCTTTTTCGTGTGGAATTTGGCGTGGCGTTCGCGGAGAATGGGGCGCGTGTAGGAGGGCACACCGGCATCGGCAATGGCGTTTTCCTCGAGGTTTTCGAGAATTTCGCGGGCGCGGACGATCACGTCATTGGGAAGTCCGGCGAGCTTGGCGACGTGGATGCCGTAGCTCTTGTCGGCGGCGCCGGGCACGATCTGGCGCAGGAAGATGATCTGGTCGCCATATTCGCGGACCGCGACGTTGTAGTTCTTCACGCCCTTGCGCGTGAGGGCGAGTTCTGTCATCTCGTGGTAGTGTGTGGCGAACTGGGTGCGGGCGCGTGCGGAGGGATGGTCGAGGAGGTATTCGGCAACGGAAAGCGCGATGGAGAGTCCGTCGAACGTGCTGGTGCCGCGTCCGATCTCGTCGAGGATCACGAGGCTCTTGCTCGTGGCGTGGTTCAGGATGTTCGCGGTCTCAATCATTTCGACCATGAACGTGCTCTGGCCCCGCGCGAGGTCGTCCATTGCCCCGACGCGGGTGAAGACGCGGTCCACGAGCCCGATGTGCGCATCGTCCGCCGGGATGAACGAGCCCATCTGCGCCATGATGACGAGCAGCGCGGTCTGGCGGATGTATGTGGATTTCCCTGCCATGTTCGGCCCGGTGATAATCATCATGCGGTTCTCGCCGCCGTCCAGCAGCGTGTCGTTCGGGACGAAGCGTTCGCTCTCCATGCGGGCGTCAAGCACGGGATGGCGTCCGGCGGTGATGCTCAGGATGTCGTCGTCCGCAATGTGCGGGCGGCAGTAGCGGTATTTGGAGGCGCATTCTCCGAGGGCGGCCAGGACGTCGAGGCGGGCGACGGAGAACGCGGCCTTCTGGATCTCTCCGGTGAAGGTGCGGGCGTAGGTGCGGAGCTCCTCGAAGAGCTGTTTTTCGAGCGCGACGGCCTTGTCGGACGCGCCGAGGATCTTGCTTTCCATCTCCTTGAGCTCGGGCGTGATGAAGCGTTCCGCGTTGACGAGCGTCTGTTTGCGGACGTAGTCGTCGGGGACGCGTGCGAGATTGCTCTTCGAAATCTCGATATAGTAGCCGAAGACGCCGTTGAAATGCACCTTCAAACTCTTGATGCCGGTGCGTTCCTGCTCCTTCGCCTGAAGCGCGGCGATCCATGACTTGCCGTCGGTGATGGCCGAGCGGAAGACGTCGAGATCGTGGTTGAAGCCCTCGCGGATGAAGCCGCCCTCCGCCATGTCCGCCGGGGGATCGTCGGCGATGGCGGCGAATATCCGGGATGTGATCTCGGGAAAATCGCCGAGGCCGTCGCGGATGCGTTCCACGAGCGGCAGGTCGTAGGCGTTCAGGATCATCTTGAGTCCGGGCAGGACGGAGAGGCTGTGGCCGAGCGCAAGCAAGTCGCGCGGAGAGAGCGCCCCGGCGTTGAGCTTGGCGGTGAGGCGTTCCATGTCGCGGATGGAGAGAAGCGTTTCGCGGATCTCCTGCCGGGTCAGGACTTCATCCTTCATGAGGCCGACCACGTCCTGACGCTCCACGATGGCATCGACGTCGCGAAGCGGCTTCAGGAGCCAGCTGCGCATGAGGCGGGAGCCCATGGCGGTGGAGGTGCGGTCGAGGACCTGCAGGAGCGTGCCTTCGCGGCCGCCGCCGTGAAGAGCGTCGACAAGTTCGAGATTGCGCTGGCAGACAGGGTCGAGCCCGAGGTATTTTTCGCTGTAGTTCCGCCGGATGGAGACGATGTGGCCGGTGTTGCGGCGGAGGTTTTCGGCAGCATAGTGCAGCACGGCTCCGGCGGCGCGGACGCCGCATGCACAGTCCTTCAGTCCGAAGCCGTCAAGCACAGCCACGGAGAACTGGCGTTTCAGGAGCTCGGAGGTGTGTTCATAGGAGAAGATCCAGTCATCGAGCGGGGTCCACAGGATGGGGCGGATGAGCACGGGCCGCCCACCGGCCTGCTCCCACTGATCGTACAGGGAACGCGGCAGGAGGCATTCGCGCGGTTGAAGGCGCTGGAGTTCGCTCTCGAAGGCTTCGCGCGAGTCGAGGCGTTCGGTCTGGAATTCGGCGGTACTGATATCAAGCCAGGCAAGGCCGTACGCGTCCTTCTCCTCGGCCACGACGGCGCAGAGGAAATTGTTGTCGCCGGGTTTCAGGAACGATGCGTCGAGGATGGTGCCGGGTGTAATGACGCGGGTGATGGCACGCTGGACGAGGCCCTTCGCAAGCGCCGGGTCCTCCATCTGCTCGGCCACAGCCACCTTCAGCCCTGCATCGAGCAGCTTCGGGATGTAGGCGTCGACGGCGCGGTACGGCACGCCGCACATCGGATTGCCGGCACGGTGAGTCAGCACGAGGTCGAGGACCGGGGCGGCGCGAAGCGCGTCTTCGAAGAACATCTCGTAGAAATCACCGGCCCTGAAGAGGAGAATGGAATCGGCGGGCGACTCCGCCTTCGCCTGAAGATACTGCTTCATCATCGGCGTGATGTTCTTCTCGCCGAAGTCCTCGGGGGAAAACTTTTTCGGGGGTCTGCTCATGGACGTCTATCTGCCGTGCGGCGCATCAGAACGGGATGGAATCCGGCTCATCGGAACCGTTGTCGCGTCCGGACGCGGACTCCCGGGCGGACGGGATGAAATCGTCGCCGCCGTCAGCCTCGGGACGGAAGGGAGCCCAGGTCTGGCCTTCGGGACCGTCCTTGGTGAGGATCTCGATCTTGCGCTTCAGCGTCTCAAGTTTCTGCTGGCAGTAGGCGGAAAGACGTCTTGCCTCCTCGAAGGAAGCGATCACGTCCTCCAGACGCGTGTTGCCGCTCTCCATGGACCGGACGAGCGCTTCGAGTTTGGCCATGGCATCCTCGAACGACATCTCCTGTGCAGGCGCGTTTTCGTGTTCCGTTTGCGGCATATCGCTGTGTCTCCCGGGAAAAAAGATGAATCGAAAAAACTTATCAAGAACTATACATCCGAAAAACGGGTAGTCAAATGGAAAGCGGCGGAAAGGCGTTTTTTTTCCGAAAAAAGGGAAAAGATGAAAAAGAGAACTTGATAAAAATCATCGGGATGCTATATTATTCAGAATAAAATCGAAAACCCTACCCTACCTACTGTACACAAGGAAAGGCACCCCCTACCATGATGATCAAATGCCAGAAGTGCGGCTTCGAGAACCAGATGGGCAGCATTTTCTGCCGCGATTGCGGCGAGAAGCTTGATATGAATGCGATTGACCCGAACAAGCTTCAGAAAGACGTCAACAAGGAAAAGAACATCAAACTCGCCAAAAAGCGGATCAAAGGCCTGATCTCCGGCCTGATCACCCTGCTCGTCATAGCCGCGTTCTTCTTCGTCATCCTCTTCCGCGGACGGCAGGAAAATTCGGACTACGTCGTGAACACGGACGGAGCAGCCGCGGCCGAAGCGCCCGCCGAGGGAGAAAATGCCGGAGCCCCGGCAGTCTCCGAGGAAGAAAAAAAGGCTCTCAGCAAATACGACCAGGCATGCAAGGGCACCAAGCTCGGCGAGGTAACCTTCTCCTATCCCGAGCTCAATCTGATTTTCAAGAAAAAAGTCATCGAACCGCTCGCGGCTGAAGAAAGCAATGCGAAGATCACGTCGTTCGAGCTGGCGTTTGATCCGGCGAAGAACCAGTCCGTGGTTTACATCTGGTTCAAGGTCGCGAACAAGGTTCCCATGCTTTACACGCTTCACAGCATCCTCGCCTACAATCCCCCCAATCCCGAAAACAAGGAAGAGAAGCCCGCGCTGTTCAACGTCGACGTCAAGCGTCTCGACATCGGTCTTCTCCCGCTCTTTGTCAGCACCAAGCCCTTCCTGAAGGGTTTCTCCTCCATGCTTGAAGGCGACGATGTCCGGGCATTCTTCAAGTTCGCCCAGCGCGTGGAATTCGGGGAAAACGGCATGCTGGTCGAATTCAAGAGGAGCAACTCGGGCGATTCCGAGGAGCAGGAAAGCACGCCTCCGCCTCAGAGGTCGCCTCAGGCAAACAATTCCAATCCCCTCAGGAAATCCATTGATCGGGCCGAGCAGAGCAACGCGAAACACAACAACGATGTCTCCGCCGCGATGAAGGACAGCTCGAAAACCCCAAAGGCTTCCTCCTCCAAGAAGAAAACCGAAGAGAAACAGCTGACTGCCGAGGAAGAAGAACGCAAGCGCAAGGCCGAGGAATACAGGCAGCAGAAGAAAGAGCAGGAAGAGGAACGCAAGCGCAAAGCCGCTGAGGAAGCGGAACGCAAGAAACAGGAGCGCGAAGCGGAAAAACAGCGCCAGAAAGAAGAGAACGACCGCAGAAACGAGGAACGGCGCAGAGAGCGCGAAGAACGCAGAAACAACAACTATAACAATAACAACTCGCGTTCCTCCAGAAGCTCCCGCAACAACCGCTGGTGACAACCGAACAGCGAAGGCCGTCGACCCGCCATGTCCGAGCTAACCCCAGAGGAAAGGGAAAGATTTCACGAGATCTTCCCGTTCGAGGCGCATTTTTTCGAGGTTGACGGCCAGAAGCTGTGCTATTTTGATGAAGGGACCGGCCCCGCGCTGGTCCTGATTCATTCCTGCCCGATGTCGGCATTCGCGTTCCGCAGCGTCATCCGCGAATTCCGCACCACGCGGCGGGTCATCGCATACGATCAGCTCGGGTTCGGGCGTTCGGACAAGCCGCTTCACTTCGACTACCGCATCGAAAATCACATCGAGCATCTGGAGCGCCTGCTCAACCATCTGAACGTCGACGACGGGATCACGCTGGTCATGCACGGACGCGGTGCGGCCATCGGCATGGGCTACGCGGCCCGCCACCCGGAAAGCGTCGAAAACTTCATCGTGATGAACGCGATGTCGTTCTCGGATTTCTCCCTGCCGTTCCGGCTCCGCATCTGCAAGATCCCGTTCCTGGGAAACCTCCTGGTCAACAAGTTCAATTTCTTCCTCCGGCCGCCGTGGCGCTACCCGAAACTGGTCCGGGACGCCTATCTTCTGCCGTTCCCGCGGAAAGAGGACCGCTGTGCACTCATGGAATTCATCAACTCGCTGCCGTGCGCCCCGGAAGACAAGTCCGCGCAGTCCATGATCGAGATCGAGACGGCGATCTGGTCCATGCGGGAAAAACGGGTCCTGATCCTGTGGGGCGGACGCGACTGGCTCTACACAAAGAAGGCGCTGCGAAAGTGGACGGAGTATTTCCCGTCCGCGAAAGTCGTCAATCTGCCGCTTGCCGGACGATTCCTGATGGAGGACGACCCGGCGGAGTTCATCACAAACGTCAGGGAATTTTTCGGAGAAGGAAAGAAACGCCCATGAAACGGGAAGCCATACAGCTGGAAATGAATTTCGACGGGACCGACGAGAACCGTTTCAAACAGAGATTCGACCTCGGCGAGTTTCAGCTCATCGCGGAACTTCGCGTCCCTTCCGCGGACACGCCGCTCGCCGACGCGGTCCGCCGGGCCGCCGATTTCGAGTATCTGGTCCATTCGCAGGAACAGCCGAAGGCATCCATCGCATTCATCAACGATGCGCCGTCCGGCTACGCACTCGACATGGTGCAGTTCGCGACCGAACTCTGCAAATACTCCCGCGACCGCCACGTGCTGTATCTGCACGGACGCGACCACACGTTGAAGGATATCCTGGAATCGGTCCGGCATGCCCATTCCGAGGGATTCAAGAACTTCTGCGCGGTGACCGGCGCCGCGGTCCGCGGCGAAACGGCGGTCCAGACGCGGAAACACGCGTTTCTGGAGAGCGTCAACATGCTCCGCGCCATTCGGGAAGCCGGCCTGCCTTCGATCTCCGCAGGCGCGGCGGTCAATCCCTACCAGTACACGCCGGAATCGGCATACGCGCAGTCGTTCAAGATGTTCCGCAAGCTCGCGAACGGCGCTGACTACCTGGTGGCGCAGTACGGCTGGGACATGATGAAGCTTCAGGAGCTGATCTGGAACCTTTTCCGGCGGGAGATCAACATCCCGACCGTGGCAAGGCTGATGTTCCTCACGCCCGACAACGCCGAACAGCTCTGCGCCGGAGCGTACCACGGGGTTCCCATCTCGCCGGATTTCGAAGCGCTTCTGAAGGCCGAACGCGACCATTCGTCCGCGCAGTTCGAGGCGGCCCAGCTCCGCCGCATCCAGATCCACGCCGCCGGAGCGCGGCTGCTCGGATTCAGCGCGGTGCAGATCGCGGGCATCACGAATGTCCCGCTCCTCGAGACCGTATTCCAGAAGATCCGCGAGGCGTTCCGCGAGTTCCAGACGTTCCAGGACTGGCGCACAGCCTACCGGGAATACTACGACCGCCTCGATATGGCGCCTTATCCGAACAAGTTCTACCTCTTCGGCAAAATGCTCGAAACCGAGCTTCCTGAGGAACAGCCCGCCCTCGCGCCCGGCATCCGCCCCCCGACGAAATCGGAGATATTCCGGAACAGGCTTGCCCGTAAACTCTTCGCTCACGCGGATACGCTGCCCGCGCAGGAACGCCGTCTGACCAAGAAGCTCCTCGTATCCTGCCGGGGATGCAATATGTGCAGACTGCCGCAGACGGACTACGTCTGCCCGGAGACCTGCCCGAAAGGACTCGCAAACGGTCCGTGCGGCTGCGGCAAGGCAAACGGCGGCTGCGAGCTTACGGACGGCGAATGCGTCTTCGCAAAACGCCTCAGGATCGCGAACGCCAGACTCGACTACGATTACTCGTCTTTCGAGGAGGGTGCCGTGCCGTCCCCCGAAACGCGCCCATGAGCGCTTCTTTCTCCCCCCTGAGATTTCTCCCCCCTGAGAAGATCAACGGCCGCCGTTCGCGAAAACGGCAGCCGTTGTTTGTTTCATGCCTTTTGATTTCCCGTTACTGGCCGACCACTTTGGGCAGCCAGTCGGAAAGCGCCGGGATGTACGTGATGAGCAGCACGGAGACCAGCATGGCGATCCAGAACGGGATCATGGCCCTGGCGACCTTCGCGATCGTGGTCTTGCCGATGCCGCAGCCGATGAAGAGGCAGGTGCCGACCGGGGGCGTGCAGAGGCCGATGCACAGGTTCGCGATCATCATGATGCCGAACTGAAGCGGGGACATCCCGAATTTCGTGACGATGGGCAGGAAGATCGGGGTGAAGATCAGCACGGCCGGGGTCATGTCCATGAACGCGCCGACGACCAGGAGCAGGAGGTTGATGAAGATCAGGATGACGACCGGACTGGAGGACAGCGACATCAGCCACGCGCTCACGGTACCCGGGATGTCAGCCATGGTCATGATCCAGCCCATGGCGGAGCTGATCCCGATAAGGAACATCACGACGGCGGTGGTGACTCCGGTCTCCCTCAGGATGGAGGGAAGGTCCTTGAACTTGACTTCCCGGTAGACGAACACGCTCAGGATGAACGCATACGCGACGGCGACCGCCGCGGCCTCGGTAGCGGAGAAAATGCCTTTCAGAATGCCGCCGATGATGACGACCATCAGGAAAAGGCTCAGGACCGCGCGACGGAAAGCCCTCCAGAGGACAAGGAACGGAACACGTTTTCCGAACTTTGCGCCGGAACGGACAGCGTAAAGAACGCATGCCAGAATGATGCAAAGGCCCATCACGATGCCGGGCACGACGCCGGCCATGAACATCGCGGCGATCGAAGCTCCGCTGGCAACGGAATAGACGATCATGATGTTCGACGGCGGGATCACGAGGCCGGTCGTGGCGGACGTCGTCGTCAGGGCCGTCGAGAAATCCCGGTCATAGCCCTTCTCGACCATTTCCGGAACCATGAAGCCGCCGACGCTGGCGACGGCCGCGCCCGCGGAACCCGAAATCGAGCCGAACAGCATGCACGTGATCGTGTTGGCATACGCCAGACCGCCGGGCAGATGGCCGACCAGCGCCGAGGCGAAGTCGATCAGACGCCGCGCCATGCCGCCGCGCCCCATCAGGATGCCGGACAGCACGAAGAACGGAATGGCAAGCAGCGGGAACGAATTGATGCCGGACTTCATGCATTCGGGGATCATGAGTTCCGGGCGGAAGGTGCCGCCCGCGGCCACAACGGCGAGCATGGTGGCGGATCCAATGGCGACGGCGACCGGAACGTTGAGGAGAAGAAGCGCGAAGAAGACAAGCGCGAGGATCAGTCCTACGTATTCCATGCTCATGCCTCCTTTCCGTCCGCGCAGCGAAGGTCCGCGGCGAAATTGCGGATTTCGAAGTAAAGGATGAAGAGCCCGGAAACGGGGATCGGCAGATACATCACGGCGTCCGGGACCTGAAGCATGGGCAGCGGATTCCACAGGACAAAGTACCTGTGCAGCAGAACGCCGCCCCCGTACAGAAAGGCGACAATGACGAAAGCGAGCGTCACAAGGTGGGCGATGATCATCGCGGCCTTGCGCGGAGCTTTGTCCATCAGGTTCACAACGAGGTCGATGCCGAGGTGGGAGCGCGAATTGAACGCAAGCGCCATGCCGAAGAAGGAAGACCAGATCAGCAGCAGGCGGGCAAGCTCCTCGGTCCAGGTGACCTGGCTTCCCATCACATAGCGGGACACGACGCCCAGGAGCACGTCCAGGACGAGGACCGCCATGCTGACTTCCAGCAGGAAGCTCAGGATCATGACTATGACATTATGAATCTTCTGCATCATTCGGCCTTCTTCTTCAGGGGATCCTGCGGTTCGGGTTCTTCCGCTTTCTTTTCAAGGCCGACGGCTCTGATGCGACGGGCAAGCTCCTGAAGCTCGGGCCGACGCTCCTTCGGCAGGAACCCGTACTCTCCATCCTCGAAAATAGCCTTGGAACGCTCGACGAAAGGCGCACGGTCCACCTCGACGAACTCGACGCCCGAATTCTTCGCGATGATCTCGTTTTCCTTCTCGGATTCAAGCCAGGCTTTCCGCTGGTAGGCGTTCGCCTCGGCGGCGGCCTGCTTGATCCAGCCCTGCTGTTCCGGCGTGAGAGAGTCCCAGATCACCTTGCTCATCACGAGCACGTCGGGAACGCGCTGATGTTCCGTGAAGAAGAAATGCGTGCATATCTCGAAATGCTTTCCGCTCACGAAGCTGGGGATGTTGTTTTCGGCGGCGTCCACGGTCCCCTGCTGCAAGGCGGTAAAAAGCTCGCCCCAGGAGATGGGAGTCGGAGCCGCGCCCAGGACCTTCATGGATTTCGGAGCTATGGTGCTGGTCTGCGTGCGGATCTTCAGCCCCTTCATGTCGTCCGGCGTCTTCACGATCCTGTTTGTGGTGTAGATGCTGCGCGCTCCGGCGTCGAAGTAGCAAACCCCTTTCAGGTTAAGAGCGTCCAGCTTCTCCAGAATGCTTTCGCCTATTTCGCCGTTCATCACGTCCCAGAAATGCTCGGTATCGCGGAAGATGAACGGCGCGCCGACGACCTGGAACTCGGGCACGGAGCCGTCGATCACCGCAGCGGAACACTTCGCGAATTCGATCTGCGCATTCTGCGCCTGCTTGAAGCAATCCTCTTCCGATCCGACCTGCCCGCTCGGATAGATCTGGAGCACCATCGTGCCGCCGGAAAGTTCCTTCAGGCGATCCGCCATGAGCAGCATCGCCTGATGGACCGGGTGTTCGGGTGCGAGGCCGTGCCCCAGGCGGAAGACCCGGACACCGCTTGACTGCGCGGACGGACGGGCAGCGCGGATCGCAAACGCGGCAACGGCCATGGCGATGAAACACGTGGTCAGGATATTGAGAATCCACCAGGAAACGGGATTCGACATCGTCTTATGTGTTTTTTGAGGTTCCGACATGATGGGAATGCTTGTCCTTTCGTTATGAAAAAGTTTTGATATGACAGTTTCGAATCGTTATATTTTAGCATAAAAACGGAAAAAATCAAGCGGGAACCGCCGCGCACGGGGAAATAAACGAAAGAAAAAGCCGCCTCCCCCCGAAAGAGGAAGCGGCGCGAAAGACGCGATCAAGCGCAAATCAATCGAAAGCGTGGTGGGCGGAGCCGAGCACGTTGATGACTTTGTGCTTGTAGAGTTCCTTCAGCATATCGCGGGCGGGGCCGAGATACTTGCGGGGGTCGAATTCCGCGGGCTTTTCCATGAGGACCTTGCGGACGCCGGCGGTCATGGCGAGGCGGCCGTCGGAGTCGATGTTGATCTTGCAGACGGCGGACTTGGAGGCTTCGCGGAGCTGGTCTTCGCCGATGCCGATGGCGTCCTTGAGCTGGCCGCCGTACTGGTTGATCATCTGAACGTATTCCTGCGGGACGGAGGAGGAACCGTGGAGGACGATCGGGAAACCGGGGATGCGCTCTTCGATCTGCTTGAGGATGTCGAGGCGGATGCGGGGATCCGTGCCGGGTTTGAACTTGTAAGCGCCGTGGCTGGTGCCGATGGAGATGGCGAGGGAGTCGACGCCGGTGCCGTTCAGGAATGCCTGGACTTCTTCCGGACGGGTGTAGGTGTGCTGCTCGGCCTTGACTTCGTCTTCGACGCCGGCGAGGACGCCGAGTTCGCCTTCGACGGTGACGTCGAACTTGTGGGCGTATTCAACGACCTTCTTGGTCAGGGCGACGTTGTCGTCGAAGGACTTGGAGGAGCCGTCGATCATGACGGAGGAGAAACCGAACTCGATGCAGCTCTGGCAGAGTTCGAAGGAATCGCCGTGGTCGAGGTGGAGAGCGATCGGGATGACCTTGCCGCCGCCGATTTCACGGGCGTATTCGACCGCGCCCTGGGCGAGGTAGCGGAGAAGGGTCTGGTTGGCGTAGTTGCGGGCGCCCTTGGAGACCTGAAGGATCACGGGGGATTCTTCTTCGGAGCAGGCAGCGATGATCGCCTGGAGCTGTTCCATGTTGTTGAAGTTGAACGCGGGGATCGCATAGTGGCCGGCCATCGCCTTTTTGAACATGTCGCGGGTGTTGACCAGTCCGAGATCTTTGTAGTTGACCATACGGTTGTCCTTTC
>Ga0310696_10001831_pt1 | contig 29695 bp, 25 predicted proteins | sample AusTroGonzalo_MG_4_FD_203885 | JGI IMG/M metagenome (GOLD analysis project Ga0310696, IMG submission 203885) | Bovine rumen microbial communities from tropical cattle in Woodstock, Queensland, Australia - Gonzalo_02 (v2) (version 2) | ecosystem: Host-associated > Mammals > Digestive system >... | reverse complement strand
TTCGTCTTGTTTTCTTTCAGACACACGGAAATTGTGTATCTTTGCTCGTGGGTTAGATGGTTGTATTTTTTCATTTCAACACAAAGGTAATCATTTTTCCCGGATTGTGCCGATTATTTTCGGCACTTTCTTTTTACCTAGTGTTGCACTTACAAGTTGAATTTAAGCATATTTATCGCCCTCACCCTTCGCCAAGTATGGCATAATTGGAAGTCATTGGGGCGACCTCATCTATTATCCAAAAAATAAAAAATGTCTCCGATTCCCGACACAAGACAATTCAACCCCTTATCGCTTGGCGAAACTTTTCAATCAGGGCATTCATTGAATATTTTTCCAAAAATATCTGTCGCGAGTATGCGTTGAATCGGGGACGTGGATTATTGCAGAAGTCGTTTATAGCTGAGACGAATTCTCCCACTGTGACACCGACAATCAACATGTCGCACAAACCCCTGGCATTTTTCAATAGATTCAGATGACCTATGTGGAAAAGATCATATACACCTGTAGTATAGCCTATTGTCATATTTTTTTATAATATAATATAATATAATATAATATAATATAATATGTGCATACCTATAAATACTTCTTGGCAAATCACTCTAATTTGCCTTAACATTTGGTATGCAAAAATACCTTTTTTTTTCTGAACTATATACTTTACATTTGTATTTTAAGAAAAAATAGTACCTTTGCGGACCGAAAAGCTCATTTATAAAAGGATTTTTGAGCTGTTTGATTTAGGTGAAGCTATGTTCAAAAACATTATCCGTTTGATTCGGCCCGAACATTGGGTAAAAAATGGTTTCGTTTTGTTGCCACTGTTTTTCGATGGACGATTTCTTGAATTGACATCGTTACAGTCTGCAATTGTGGCTTTGGGAGCGTTCTGTATGGCTGCGAGCGCGATATATTGTCTCAATGACATTATTGATATTAAGTCTGATCGCCGACATCCAGTTAAATGCAAAAGACCTATTGCGGCAGGGTACGTACCAGTAATGGTGGCGTGGATTTTGGCAATTTCTTTATCATCCGCATCCCTTCTACTTTGTCTTCTTATTCCTAAAAATCAGGGAACTCTGATGTGCGTAATAGGTTCCTATCTAATCTTGAACGTTGCTTACAGCCTACGACTCAAACAGGTTTCCATCGTGGATGTATTCTGTTTGTCACTTGGCTTCGTATTAAGAGTAATCGCTGGTGGCGTGGCTACCGGCACATACCTGTCACATTGGATTATACTCATGACATTCTTGTTGGCCTTATTTTTGGCGTTTGCCAAACGTCGTGACGATGTGGTAATTTATGAAGCGACTGGCGAAAAAATGCGTAAAAATGTGACGCAATATAATGCACATTTCATAAACCAAGTAATCGGCCTAATAGCTGGAATAACCATGGTGGCATACGTTATGTATACCGTTAGTCCCGATGTAACGCGGCGACTTGGAACAGATTATCTTTATGTCACTTCGGTGTTTGTATTGGCAGGTTTGATACGATATTTGCAAATAGCCATTGTGGATCAACGTAGCGGTAGCCCAACAAAAATCCTCTTAAAAGACAGGTTTATCCAACTGTGCATTGTAGGATGGGTGATGTGTTTTGTAACAATTATATACCTATCCAAGTCCTGACCAGTTTTCCAACGAATGAGCGAACCTTTACGTACTATAGCTGTTTTTGACTTTGACGGGACGCTGACGCGTCGCGATACATTACCTCTCTTCATTAAACACACCCATGGACGTGTTCGATACCTGCTGGGATTGATAATTTGCCTACCATGGATTGTGGCATACAAACTTGGTTTATATAACAACGGAAAGGCAAAGGAGCATTTGTTCGCACACTTTTATAAAGGGATGGACTATGACATATTCCGCAATATGGGCGAGACATTTTCTGAAAAAATAGAGACTTGGCAGAACAAACCCGTTATAAACATCCTAAAAGATCATAAAAAGCATGGTCATAAAATATATGTTGTAAGTGCTAGTTTGGAAGAGTGGGTATTACCATGGTGCAACAAACATGGTGTGGACTACGTATTAGCGACCAAAGCCATGGTGGACTGCAATAATAAACTAACAGGACAATTCCTAACCCAAAACTGTTATGGAACAGAAAAAGTTAGACGTTTTAAAGAGGTAGAACCCATGCGGAATGAATATGAACTTTACGTCTATGGTGACAGCCGAGGAGACTGGAAACTCATGGAATTTGCCGACCACCCAGTGTATGTAGGACAACTGCCTGTCAATAAAGACGAATGAAAAATGGCGACAAAACACACAAAAATAACCATGAACATTGTAATGATACTCGCCAGCGTGGCACTCAACGCATTGGCGCAACTTCTGATTCGCAAAGGAATGCTTGGCATAGGAGAAGTCGGTGTTAGTTCACTATTCTCTCACATAGGAGCAATGATAACCAATTTATGGTTATGGCTAGCCATGATGAGCTATGCAGTAAGCATTTTTCTATGGATGTCGGTACTCTCTAAAGTCGAAGTTAGTTTTGCCTATCCATTCCTGAGCATTGGATACATATTGGCAGCGGTGGCAGGATACATGCTCTTTAACGAGCATTTGTCGCTAACACGAATACTAGGCATTGTGGTGATATGTGTCGGTGTAATTTTAATTTCAAGGAGTTAATATGAAATATCTAATATTTGGAGGCAATGGTTTCGTAGGACGATATCTTGCCAACAAACTAATTGAATGTGGCAACAATGTATCGGTGTTCGACATAGAACCCAAATTGAATGAGAATATCAACAAACAATGTAAATTCTCATCAATAGACATACGCAACCGTGACGGACTTAGAAAGATAGACATTCAGCCAGACGACATTGTTATAAATATGGCCGCCACGCAATATCATACCCATGTACCACACAATAGGAGTGAATATTTTTTCGGGACAAATGCAGTGGGTACACGCAACATACTGGAATACACCCATGCCCACGGATGCCGCAAATACATAATGTTCACAACCGACATGACCTATGGCAAGCCTCAGTATCTGCCTGTAGATACTCACCATCCACAAAATCCTTTCGGACCTTACGGAGAAAGCAAGAAAGAGTGTGAACGCATATGCCGAGAATTCCGGCAGAAAGGAATGAATATTACTATTTTCCGACCCCGAATGATTAACGGTCCCGGCCGTTTGGGCATATTGGTAAAACTATTCAAACTGATGGACTTGGGGCTACCCGTTCCCACAATAGGCAATGGCAAGAACCATTACCAAATGGTTTCCGTTTTTGATTGTGTGGACGCCGTGGTAGCTGCAATTGAGAAAGGACTTCCCAACAAGGAATACAACCTAGGTTCGGTCGGTTCTCCCGACATTACAACATTGCTATCCGATACCATCAAGTCCACAGGATCACACTCCCGCGTTATACACACACCAGGAAAAGTCGTAAAATGGGTGCTTGGTGTGCTTGACAAAATAGGTATGACAATAATGTACCCCGAGCAGTTTATGATAGCCGATGAAGAGTATGTTCTTGACATCAGCGAAACTGTTGCAGACTTGGATTGGAACCCACAATACAACGATGCTGACATGCTAAAGATGGCTTATCGTATGTATAAGGACAACAAGCAAAAGAAGTCATGAAAACGACCATGCTCTCATCAAATGCAAAATACCTCTTTGTTGGTATGGCCTGCGTGATAGCGTATTGCCTACCTTACATCATATTAGGCGAAGATGCTTATATACCAGCCGGGGATTTTCTAGATTCCACCATAGGGCATTTGCGCAACATTATGGCAAACAATAGCTTCTTCAATTTAGGAGCTACAATTCCTGTGATGTATGGGATGCCACGATCTGGAATTGCATACACATCCCCATTTGAGATAAAGGCTCTACTTTGCCTAGCCTTGCCAATCTATTGGGGAATCGTGACCAATATAATACTGGTGAAAACATGTGCCTTTGCTGGGATGTACTTACTCCTAGTTCGCACAAAAATCGTAGGACAACGATGGATTGCATTGTTCACTGCGCTCCTTTTCAGCTTTGTTCCGTTCTATATCGATTATGGCATCACCATTGCTGGAATACCACTGATATGTTGGGCCATAATTAATTTGAAATGCAAAGAAAAAATACCTTTTTCCCTTGCCGTGTCAGCATTCTATGGGTTCTACTCTTCTATGGCAATGGGCGGCTTTGCAGTGTGCTTGTTGTTATTCATAGTAATAATTATTCTATGGATCAAAGAAGGACACATCAATTTGCCCATGTTTTCTGCACTTGCCTTAATAGTAATGGCCTATATATTAATCGACAACCATCTCATCTATGACTATCTGTTTAATCCCAACTTTGCCTCTCATCGGTCGGCACGAATTAACAGTATGTCATTTTTTAAATCAAGACTCCACTACATAGCAACATTGGTATGGAAAAACAGCCCACCTCATTATGGACGATGTATCATTGTGGAAATAATTATAGGTTTTGTGTTGACAACCATAGCATATCGAAAAACGGAAAAACACCTCGTCAAATATCTTATAGCATTCGTCATACTATATGCAATCATAGCAGTTAGTTATCTTCTGTACTTCCTACCTGTCGTTTTTTTTAAATCATTCGATTTCAGTCGCGTATCAGCGCTCTATCCATCGGCTATTTTTATATTGCTTGCCGTAACAGTCGACGTTCTCTATAGACATAAGAAGATTGTATTTACCTGTATGTTATTTATGCTTACGTTCGTTGGTATTGAGCTAGAGACGACTAACAGCAACTGGACACCTCGAGACCACTTCACCAACATACAATTATTGGCTGGGAACAGAGAAAATATAGAATTCCCCACATTTAGACAATTTTACGACACAGAGCTCTTCTGTCATATAGCTAACGACATCGGCGCAAAGCAAGACTACTCTACAAAAGTAGTTTCTATCGCCCTACTTCCCGCTGTGGCTGAATTCAATGGATTCTATTGCCTCGACGGCTACTTCAACAACTATTCAATAGACTATATGAAGGAAATCTATGAAGTCAACCGAAATGAGTTGTCTAAAAACGCGGACTTGGATTTGGCATTCGCTCACGGACACAACAAGAACTTCATTATCTCCACCGAAACCGGTATCAGCAACTTCCATTACAGCAAGTCTGACACTACCGTAATACATAACTTAGAGACAAACATTAGCAAACTACGAGATATGGGATGTCAGTTCATTTTTTCTGCAGTGGAAATCTCAAACCATGCTGATATCGGTCTAACTCATATAGGTGACTATACATCGGACAAATCATTTTGGAATATAAGAGTGTATAAACTTTAACTTGGATTCACTCAAAATGAAAGTACTTTATATAAGATATAAAAAATCAAGCGGCGTTTTTGAGGGTGGCGAACGAGGCGCTGAGGAAAAATTCAGAATCATCACCGAAATCGTTGGTAATGACAATGTGGACACCTACTATGTACATGATGAGAAAAAAAAGAATAGAATAATAGACATACTCAGAGGAATATGGTATTTCCCTCAGAAATACTATTATGGACTAACGCCTAGCAAAGTCTCTCAAATAACCGAATTGGCAAAGAGATACGATGTTGTATGGATAGGTCGCAGCGTATTTGGAATCATCGCGAAAGAATTAAAAAAGCAAGCATATTGCGGAAAAGTGTTTGTATCGTTCCATAATGTGGAAGCAACGTACTTTGATGCTAAACTATGGAGACACTTACCATTCAGAAACGTCGTAATAAAGTGTGCAGATGCAAATGATCGGTATTCATGTAAATACTCAGACATTGTTATAGCATTATCGGAACGAGACAATGGTGAAATAGAGAAACGCTATGGACGTAAGGCTGATGTCATTGCACCTGTAGTAATGCACGACACATACCGTGGATGTAGTAACGACGAGATGACCGCAACCACACCACTCTGTACAATACTTGCAGCTTTTTTCAGACCGAACAACGAGGGAATTCAATGGTTTGTACGAAACGTGTATCCACATGTTGATATAAAATTGCGTATCGTCGGTAAAGGGATGTCTCAATTGAGGAATAAAGATTGGATGCCAGAAAATATTGAAATACACTCCGATGTACCAGATCTGAGACCATTTATGGAAGAAACAGACATAATGATACTGCCTATTTTCAGTGGGAGTGGTATGAAGGTTAAGACGTGTGAGAGCTTGATGTATGGAAGGAATATACTAGCAACCAACGAAGCTCTTGAGGGGTATGATTTAGACTCAGAACGTATGGGTGGGCGCTGCAACACCCCGCAAGAATTCATTGACAGTATAAAGGATTTTTCCTCAACACCGAGACCTCGTTTCAATAGATACTGCCGCCAGGTTTTTCTTAACAAATATTCTCAGGCCGCACTTACCGAGAAATTCCGCATGATATTGTTCAACTAACGAAAGATTCTATTGATTTGTGCCTGTGGTCAGAAGCCTTTATTTGCCTCTCTCGAAATTCACAATGACACACCAGAGGCTAAACACACTGATTACCAACACCTCTCTTTCTATTATAGAGTACAAGAATGCCAGCTATAGTTAAAAGAAAAACTATAGATGAGACAAGTGTAACTGCACCTGTTTTTTCTGCAAGTGGTGCTTCATTCCGGAACTCTATATCATGTTCCCCAGCGGGGATTTCGAGGCCTCTCAGAGTATAGTTCACTCGGATATAATCGGCACGCTTGCCATCTATGTAAGCGAACCAATCAGGCTCATAATAGATCTCGCTAAACACTGCGAGACGATTGCCAGTCGTATGTGTCTTGTAGCAGACCTTGCCAGGATTGTATGGCTTTAAATGTTCCGCCTCAATGCGATCGTTGCTGTCTGATGTGAAGTTGGTATTCTGAAGTTTGAATTCAGAAGTGTTGACAATGGCGGTGGTTGCGGGATTGAAGTCGTTGAGCGAGAGAATCTCGTCATTAGGGTTGTCAACTGACTTTATTTCACTGACAAGCCAGCAGTTGCCCAATGCATCGGGGTTGCGCTGCACCTGACCATTGTTCATTACAACATAGCGGGCGTTAAGCATATTGAGCACGCCCATATTGATATGGCGGCTCAAATAGAAGTCTATTAAGTCTTGATAACGGCGAAGTTTAGCAGCACTATAACCTCCAATCTGGTGGTGGAAAGCAGACGGTTTACTGTCATTAAAGGTGTTGACAGCGAGGTTAAGAACACGATAATCCTCGTCACCATACTGCGCTGCCATCTGGTCGATAGTATTATCCCATTGGTCTGGCATCAGTTTCACAGCACTCGCCCTGACAAAATTCTTTTCGTTGAGGTAGCGACGGTCAACACCCCAAAGGTCAGCCACAACAAGAACGATCATGAGGATGCTAACGATGGAGGCTGCATATTTCGCCTTTGCCAATTTGTTTACATAGAACCACAACAAGGCACACGCCAGGGCGATGAAGATAAGGCTGCGCCAGCTGTCTCGGACAAACAAGGCCTTACGATCCTGAATGAATATATCCTGGATTCGAGCCCACTGGTCGCCATACTGTGCTGCCATCTGGGTATCACTGACACCCGAGTAACTCAATCCGCTTGAAATAATCAAGCCGATAAGTAAAGTCAGGGCAGATATGCCTCCTGAAACATAAAGGGCAATGTTTTTACGCCTGGTCGTAACATCGGTGGACATCAGCTGTTTGAGTCCCAATATGGCGAGGAACACCATAACGACATTAGCAAGGACCAAACTCATACTTGGGGTACGGAATTTGTTGTAGAGTGGAAGGTTGTTGAATAGCCACTCATTGAAAGGCATAAAGTTGCGTCCCCAGGACATAAGAATAGCGATGATTGTAGCCGCAAGTATCCACCAGCGTTCCGGACCTTTGGTCAAAATCATACCAACCAAGAAGAGGAATATGATGATGGCACCGAAATAGACCGGTCCCGATGTAAAAGGCTGATCTCCCCAATAGAGGGGCATCTGGGTTTGACGGAAAGCCTTGTAGGATGCACTGGTTTTACTCACCGTTTCACCACTTCCGCCACCCATGGCACCTGGGACAAGAAGCGTGTAGGTCTCACCCTTGCCATAGCTCCAACTGAAAGCATAGTCGAGGTTCAAACCAGAGGTTTTACCAGCTATCGATTCGGGCTCGCCGTCGTGATAGAGATCTTCCGGTGTAACAGTTATGTTATTTCCTCCACGCATGGTTTGCTTTGCGTACTGCTGATTGACAATCAACATACGGGCATTGCACCCTATAGCAAACACACATCCGACAAGAAGTATGACCATACCAACTATAGACCACTTTATACACTTGTCTTTTATTGCGTATATAGCATACACTATTCCAAGACATACCGCACCTATTATGGTATAGTATGTAATCTGCAAATGATTGAAGTTAATCTGCAATGTGAGTGCCAAAGAAAAAAGTATGCCTCCAAAGACGTAGTCTTTCCTTTTACTTGACGCTTCCTCTTGTTTCTTTCTGAAACAGAGAATCATACCAGCAAAAATAGGCATTACCATTGCGAGTGCCCATGCCTTCGATATATGTCCTGCCTCAATTATAATAATATTGTAACTACCAAGTCCAAACGAGACTGCCCCAAGCAGGGCCAACCATGGAGAAAATCCCAATGCAATAAGGGCCACATAAAAGCCTATAAGGTACAGGAACAATACGCCAATGTTACGAGACCACCCCAAATGATGGAGAATAAAGGTTTCGCGAATAGGGATGATCAGACTTGGGGCAGGTTTTCCGCCGCCAACTTGATACCCTGGCATACCACTAAACATCGCACTATTCCAAAAGCTATATTCACCTGTTTCCTCATGGAAATCCACATTTTCCTTAATCATGGATTCATATTTCTCAATATCGCCTTGACGGACAACTTTTCCGCTCAGAACGGGGCTGAAATAGACACAGGATATGATGAACATCAGCAGGACTATGCCGAGGTGGATGAATATTCGTTTATTTATTTTTTTCATGAGAATCGTAAGGGTTGAATTATTAATGTTTGATATTAAAATTATTATGTGTTAAAACGGTGAATGCGGATATAATATTAAATGTTTTTTTTTGTCGTTGAATGGTTGTTTGTGATATGGTGTATTTATTGTTCGCTTTTCATTTCCGGGTATGAGATTCTTACGTGGTAGATGCTTGGTAGTTTTTCTTTTAACATCTGGCGAATGCGGGTTATGTCGGCAAAGGTCAAGTTGCAGTTATTGAGCTGTTTTTGTTTTATCTTCCCATCAATGATGTTGTCAATCAATCGGTCCATGCTCTCTTTGTCGTGAGTTTTGAGACTCTTGCAAGCGGCTTCGACGCTATCAACAAGCATGACGATGGCAGTCTCGGTGGAGAAAGGTGTAGGACCTGCGTATCGGAAAGGAGTGTTGTCAAAGGGTTGGTCGTGGTGGGTTTGTTTGTATTTGGTGTAGAAGTAGCCGGTGTAGGTAGTGCCGTGGTGTGTGCGGATAAAGTCGGTTACGACGCTTGGAAGATGGTATTTGCGTGCGAGGTCGATGCCATCGGGAACGTGTTTGGTGATGATGTCGGCACTTTCTTCATAAGGGAGTTCATCGTGTGGGTTAAAATCGCCGCTTTGATTTTCGGTAAAATAGAGCGGTGCTCGCATCTTGCCTATGTCGTGGTATAGTGCGCCGACACGAGCAAGGAGTGGGTTGCCGCCTATTTCGCTGACGATGTCTTCGCTAATGTTCGCAACCTGCATTGAGTGCTGGAAGGTGCCTGGAGCAGTGCGAGATAGTTCGCGCATAGCTGGAGTGCTGGTAGAAGCAATCTCCATGAGTGTGAGGTTGGTGACCATGCCGAACAAACGCTCGAAAACGAATATGAGGGGGTATGCAAGTAATGTGAGCAGAGCATTGAGGAAAAATATTAGATAGCGCATGGGGTTGATTGTGTCGAAGTTGGTAAACTGGCTTAGAACACCACATGTGTATATCAGAGAGTACGTTAGAAATATCACAAAGCTGACCACGAAAAAATTGCTTCGCTTTTCAAAATTACGAACAGTGATAATACTCATCATTGCGGTAATCAGCTGATAAAATATGAATTCGAAAGGGTTCGGCACCATGTTGCCTATGATGATGATGGTGGCCAACTGTATGTAGAGTGCCACGCGCATATCAAAAAATACGCGCATGATGATAGGCGCAATACAGAGGGGAACTATAAGAATCCAATTGTCATCCACGTGAAGCACCAATGCAGTTACGGCCACTTGAAGCAGTATCACAAATAGTACGAAAGTGATTTTTTTGTTTTCTTCAAGAATTTTGTGGCGCGTGATTTTGAGGAACATATAGAGCGATACCAGGGCAATGAGACACAGGAAAAACAGTCCGGCATAGTGTCCAACCGGATTGTATTGACTCTTCATGCGACCGTTGCGTTCTGATTCGAGAGAGGCAATGACCTCGGCGGTTTCCGCTGAGACGGGTTCTCCTTTGGAAACTATAAGCTGCCCACGTTGCACCATCTCGGTGGCTGTTTTTGCTCGTGAGAGCCAAGAGTCTAATTCCAACTGTGTGCGCACGTTGTCGAACCGTATGCTTGGGATCAGTATGCTGTCGGTAAGCACTACATTTGGGATATCCTTGTTTCGCACAAAGTCGCTTACACGGAACTCCGACCCCGTGTTGCCCCGCAATAGCACGAGAGTGTGTAGGTCAATGTCTGGAAAGTTTGTGGGTTCCTCAATATAGCCAATACGATAAATGCTGTCAATGGATTTGGCAAGCGAGCGACATTCGGTCCGTGACAAGTTGTGCCTAATCGCATAGGAGGCAAGTCGATGTTGTGCTGCCGAACTCGCTGAACTGTCTTCAGTGTAATAAAGTAGTGATTTTGACCGTGCCTCGGCAAATTCTTTTTCACGTTCGGATTGTGACCGTTGTACTGCAAAATCGAAAGGAGCATATAGATCACTATCACTCCAAATGCTTCCAACAGCGTAGTCGTAACGCAATTGGGTTTGAGCTTTTGGGAAGAGAAGTAGAATCAATACAATGGTTACCAGCATGGCAGCCACCTTGTAAATGGTTGACAATCGTGATGCCAACTTGTGTAGCATTTTTTTTATAGATACCGCACGCTTCGGTTTATATTTATCAGCCTCCAACTTAGGTGTTTTTTCCATCTCCAATCCCAACTGTTGTGGTATGTCCTTATTAATCATAAGTTCATAAAATAAAATGCAAAGATAAACAAAAAAAGTATGATTGCATTATTGATTGTGTGTTTTATGGTTTGTTGAATGTCGAGATTTTTTTATCAAGAGAAATGATTATCTTTGCGGGCATGAATCGATGTGTCAACCAGGGACGTAGAATAAGTGACAATTGTTTGAGTTTCAAGTATTGAAGTTTGTGTATTGGATTTTAAGTTTTTCAATTATTCTGAAGTCGTGAGCAGATGTGAAATATGTCCGAGGCAATGCGGTGTTGATCGTGTAAAGGGTGTTGGGTTCTGTCATGCAACGGAACAGGTAGAGGTGGCTGCAGTGTGCCGACATGTTGGGGAAGAGCCTCCGCTATGCGGAATGAGGGGTATATGCAATGTTTTTTTTGCGCATTGTAATTTGCAATGTGTTTTTTGCCAAAACAATGAGATAAGTGGAAGTGACGTGGATAAGTCTTTGATACGTTTGCATTCATGGGAAGATGTTGTGAACCAGATTGCAGCTGTTCTCAAGGAGTGTGAGAATGTAGTGGGGCTTGTGAGTCCGACGCAATACGCTTACGCGATACCGGCTATAGTGGAAGGACTCCATGATCGTGGACTTTATCCGACAATTGTTTATAATACGAACGCATACGAGCGCATCGAAACACTGCGGATGGTGGAACCATATGTGGATGTGTACTTGCCAGACATGAAGTATATGGACGATGTTCTCGCTGGACGTTATTCTAGGGCATCGGATTATCCTGCAATTGCTTCTGCAGCGATAAAAGAGATGGTGCGACAGAAAGGAGGAGGACTGATTTGCGATGAGGAAGGGGTGGCGTTTAGGGGTATTATTGTCAGGCATCTTGTGTTGCCAGGTCAGATGGAGAATACAAAATCTGTGTTGCGTTGGATTTCAGAAGAACTCCCATACAACATACATGTATCATTGATGGCACAATATTTTCCAAACAAAGCGGAACTGCCAGACGAATTGGGGCGTCCTCTATGCCAGGAGGAATATGACGAAGTTGTGCGTTTTATGGAACAGTGCGGGTTGGATTTCGGTTGGACGCAGCAGATGAACTCCAATGAGAACTATAGGCCAAGTTTTGGTAAAGAAGCAATATTTGAATGATGGTTTCAATCAGTATTATATGAGAAAACCAAAATATGACAAGGACTTAATGCCAACGACGGCGGACACAGCGGTGCTGATGTGGAACCGTCCAGACGAGATTTACGGACTTGCTATCAGTCTTAACAGTATCTATGGGTTGAATCTGGTTCGCGATGACGACCTTGTGGTCGGCACGGGTCGCGGTCCGATAGTCTGTCCTTGCTTTACGTACAGCGACAATGTCCGTCAGGTATTCTACGTGTTGATAGGCAATCCAATATTCAGTGGAGGGTTAGGTGGACGGATGAACTTTTATCATGCCATACTCATGATAAACGGAGACTACGCCTGGGAAGTGCAGCGCGAAATATACAACGACATCTGCGGCATTGTGGCCCTACCATCAGAGTATGACTGGAAAGGACTGCAAAAATATGATGCTATAGGCAATCTTAAAGCCTCTGTTGCCCAAATAGACTATTTCGACTTTCGTGATGAAGAAGCGCCAGTTTCTTCCGTTTATGCCAACTTTTCAGAAAAGGCAGCCGAGAGGATCAACAGCTATTTCCATGAGCTCGATACCTGTCTGAAATCTATAATCTTGGCCATAGGTAATACGCCGGATAACAGCGGAGACCTCTATTAAAAACTATAATACAATGAGCCGCTCGGCTTTTGTGTGAAATTGTGAGTTGAACCTTTAAAATGTGTATAAAAGGAAAACCGGAGACTGCAAGGCCTCCGGTTTTCTCGGTGATTCTGAAAAAATCAGTTGTCTTTATTCGGCTACGACTTCGAGTTTCAGTTCGGCTTTGATGTCGCGGTGGATGTTCACCATAGCGGTGTATTCGCCCACGGCCTTGATTTTGTCGCCATCAACCACGATGTTCTTGCGATCCACGTCGTAGTTGTGCTGCTCTTTGAGAGCTTCGGCAACCTGCTGGTTGGTGACTGAGCCAAAGAGCTGGCCGTTTTCACCGACCTTGGCGATGAGCTTCACGCTCTTGCCGTTGAGGGCCGACTGCAGAGCCTCAGCGTCCTTGCGGATTTTTTCTTCTTTGTGGGCGCGCTGCTTGAGGTTTTCAGCGTGCATTTTTCTGTTCGACGGGGTAGCGATGATAGCCATACCCTGCGGAAGAAGGTAGTTGTTGGCATAACCATTCTTCACTTTAACGATATCGTCTTTGTAGCCCAAACCGGCCACATCCTGTTTCAGTATGATTTCCATTCTTACTTCCTCCTATTTTTATTTGAGACAATCGGCCACGTAAGGCATGAGGGCGATGTGACGAGCGCGTTTCACAGCCTGTGACACTTTTTTCTGATACTTGTTCGACGTACCGGTGATGCGACGGGGAAGGATCTTGCCCTGCTCGTTGACGAATTTCAGAAGGAAATCCGCATCCTTATAGTCGATATACTTGATGCCGAGTTTTTTGAAGCGGCAGTATTTTTTGCGCTGCGTTTCGACGGCTATCGGGGTCAAATATTTGATTTCGGTTTCGTTTGCCATTTTATTTAATGTTATCTGTTTAACGATTAATTTGATTTACCTCGTGCCTGTTTATTCAGCTGCGGGAGCTTCGGCAGCGGCTTTCTTGGCGTTGCGTTTCTTCTCGTTGTAAGCCACAGCGTGTTTGTCGAGGGCTACGGTGAGGAAGCGGAGCAGACGCTCGTCGCGCTTGTAGGCGATCTCGAGGTCGGCAATCAAGCTACCTTCAGCCTTGAACTCGATGAGGTAGTAGTAACCGGTGGTTTTCTTTTTGATAGGATAGGCGAGCTTGCGCATGCCCCAGTTGTTGGTGAAGACGATTTCTGCACCACGCTCTTTCAAGAAGTTGGTGTACTTCTCGACCGTTTCCTTCATCTGATCGTCAGACAAAACGGGAGTTACAATGAAAACGGTTTCGTACTGTTTTACCATGTTTTGAATTAATTTAATGTGTTATTTATAAAATTTGTAATTGCATAAAAAAAGACAGGACTCACGTCCTGTCTTTGAATTTTGGAGCCACTTTGCGGACTCGAACCGCAGACCTACGCATTACGAATGCGTTGCTCTACCAACTGAGCTAAAGTGGCAAGACCGATGTCTGCGGACGACGCTTTGTCGCATCCTTGCGGATGTCGGGGTGAGAAGACTCGAACTTCCGGCCTCCACGTCCCGAACGTGGCGCGCTAGCCAACTGCGCTACACCCCGCTGAAAAGTGTCCTGGCAGGGACTCGAACCCTGGACCCATTGATTAAGAGTCAATTGCTCTACCAACTGAGCTACCAAGACATCTATATTCCGTCTTTATAAATGTTGTCGTGACCGGGCCTCGATACAATATATAATATGTATTTCGGCGTCGTTTAGGACGTGGACGGGTCACAACCCATATCTCAAAGAACTCTTCTTTTGTAGGATTTACCTACGTTTGTACTCCGGGTGGGACTTGAACCCACACGACCTTGCGGTCAAGGGATTTTAAGTCCCTCGTGTCTACCATTCCACCACCAGAGCCCATTTCACATAAGCCCGTTAGCACGCGGCTTTGGAGACTTTTCAGAGCGGAAAACGAGACTCGAACTCGCGACCCCGACCTTGGCAAGGTCGTGCTCTACCAACTGAGCTATTTCCGCAGGTTTTCCGGATTCGCTGATAATTTAAAACCCAAACAAATACCAATCATGAAAAAGAAAGTATTTTCAGCGAAATCTGGAAAGAGTTTCAAAGAACTGGAGCGGAAAACGAGACTCGAACTCGCGACCCCGACCTTGGCAAGGTCGTGCTCTACCAACTGAGCTATTTCCGCGCGCTTTTTTTCTCAAAAAGCGACTGCAAAAGTACAAACTTTTTCTTAATCAAAAAGTTTTTTTCACTTTTTCTTCACGATTTTTTTTATCTCGTTGAGTTTCATCAACGCTTCAATCGGTGTAAGTGTATCTATATCAATATCCAGCAGGCGGTCTCTGATATCGAGTAGTGTCGGATCGTCGAGTTGTATAAAACTGAGTTGGAAGCCTTCGCAGGGTGCGGAATTGGATGAGTCGGGTAGTTTTTTCTTCCTTTTTTCGCGGTCGGAAATTGACTCGTTTTTAGACTCCAGAATCTCCAGCATCGCGTTGGCGCGTTTCAACACCGAGGCAGGCATTCCGGCCATCCTGGCCACATGTATTCCGAAGCTGTGCTCGCTGCCGCCCGGTTCGAGTTTGCGCATGAAAATCACCTTGTTGCCTATCTCCTTGACCGAGATATGGTAGTTCTTTATCCGCTCGTAGCGGTCGGCCATCTCTATGAGCTCGTGGTAGTGGGTGGCGAAAAGCACCTTGGGCCTTATCTTCTTCTGCTCGTGGAGGTATTCGGTGATGGCCCACGCTATAGAGATGCCGTCGTAGGTGCTGGTGCCGCGACCGATTTCGTCGAGCAGCACAAGACTCTTGTCCGAGACATTATTTAATATGCTGGCCGTCTCGTTCATCTCGACCATGAAGGTCGATTCGCCCGAAGAGATATTGTCCGACGCGCCCACGCGTGTGAACACCTTATCGACGACGCCGATGCTGGCCTTTCTGGCTGGACAGTAGCAGCCCATCTGAGCCATGAGCACTATGAGGGCTGTCTGGCGCAAGAGAGCCGACTTACCGGACATATTGGGGCCGGTGATGATGATAATCTGCTGGCTGTCGCGGTCGAGGCGCACGTTGTTGGCGACATACTGCTCGCCCAGAGGCAGCTGGGTTTCTATTACAGGGTGGCGTCCGTCGATGATGTCGATTACGTCGCCGTCGTCGAGTTGCGGACGGCAGTAGCCGTTTGAGAGCGACACGGCAGCAAACGACTGCAGGCAGTCGAGCCGCGCCACCAGCTGAGCGTCGTTCTGTATCGGCACGATATATTCGCCCAGCGCCACAATCAGCTTGTTGTAGAGCTGCGATTCGAGTGCCACGATGCGGTCTTCGGCGCCGAGTATTTTTTCTTCGTATTGTTTCAGTTCGGGTGTGATGTAGCGTTCGGCGTTGGTGAGAGTCTGCTTTCTGATCCACTCGGGCGGCACCTTGTCCTTGTGGGCGTTGGTCACCTCGAGGTAGTAGCCGAAGACGTTGTTGAAGCCCACCTTGAGCGATGGGATGCCCGTGCGTTCGCTCTCCTGCTGCTGCATGCGTGCCAGGTATTCCTTGCCGCTGCCCGCCATATCGCGCAGCTCGTCGAGTTCTGCGTTCACGCCTTTGGCTATCACGCCGCCTTTGTCCAACTTGACGGGAGCGTCCTCGTTCACCTCACGCTGCAGCCGCTCGGCTATAGTCAGGCAGGGGTTCAGCTGCTCGGCGAAAAGGAGCAGCGCCTTGTCGCCCGACTGAGCGCAGAGCGCTTTCAGCTCTTTGATGCCGTCGAGCGAGCGCTTCATCTGGAGCAGTTCCCTGGGGTTGATGCGACCCACCGACGCCTTCGAAGTCAAACGCTCAAGGTCGCCTATGCCCCGCACCACCTGTTGCAGTTTCTGCATCAGGTCGCGGCTGCGCACCAGGTAATCCACCACTGAGAGGCGTTCCTCGATGAGGCTCACCTCCTTGAGCGGCATGAGCATCCAGCGGCGCAGCTGACGCGAGCCCATGGGGGTGAGCGTCTGGTCGAGCACCGAGAGGAGCGTCTTGGCGTTTTCGTGGGGCGAGTGAACCAGCTCGAGGTTGCGCACGGTGAACTTGTCGAGCCACACGTAGCGGTCCTCGTCGATGCGGCTTATCTTGGTGATGTGCTGAGTGCGGTCGTGCTGAGTGTCCTGCAGGTAGTATAGCGCCGCGCCTGCCGCAACGATGCCCGCATCCAAGCCGTCGATGCCGAAGCCTTTGAGCGAGGTGGTGTCGAACTGCTTCATCAGCAGTTCCTCGGCGAAATCCCTGGTGAACACCCAATCCTCGAAGGTGTTGGTGTAGTAACGCTCAGAGTAGTTGTCCTTGAACCAGTGGAGCTTCTTGCGCTGCAGCACAATCTCGGACGGAGCGAAGCTCTGAAGCAGCTTGTCGATATATTCGTTGTCGCCCTGCGCCACGTAGAACTCGCCGGTGGAGACATCGAGGAAGCTGATGCCGTGAATCTTGTCGGTCAGATGGAGGCCGCATAGGAAGTTGTTTTCCTTAACCTCCAGCACGTTGTCGTTGTACGATACGCCAGGAGTCACCAGCTCGGTTATGCCGCGTTTGACGAGGCCTTTGGTGGTCTTGGGGTCTTCGAGTTGTTCGCAGATGGCGACACGCAAGCCCGAGCGCACCAGTTTGGGCAGGTATTGGTCGATGGCGTGATAGGGTATGCCCGCGAGGTCGCAGTAGCCGCCCCCGCCGCTGGCTTTGCGAGTGAGGGTGATGCCCAGGATGTTCGACGCCTTGCGGGCGTCCTCGCCGAAGGTCTCGTAGAAGTCGCCCACGCGGAACAACAGCATCGCGTCGGGAAACTGCCGTTTCATCTCGGCGTGCTGCCGCATCAAGGGTGATTCGTTTTCAGCGCTTTTGGCCATCGGCGTTCAGTTTTGGGAATGCAAAGTTACATATTTACCCCCAGTCACCGCTCACCCCCCGTCGCCCTTTTTGCAACATCCTACAATAACAAAAAAGTTATCAGCACGTTACATGCTGATAACTTTTTATAAGGCACCGCCAAGCGGCATTAAAATTGAAATTAGTGGTCAGTAGTCAGTAGTCAGCGGTCAGTAGTTTGTATTGTCAATTCACAATTCACTAACCTATCAACATAAAACATATCAACATATCAACAACCCATAACCTTTCAAACCCTCAAACCAGCTAACGCATTAACGCAATAACACATTAACGCAATCCTCCCCCTACCTCCTATTGTTGTAAACCATTATGTAGTAGAACAGTGTTGCCAGCGACGTCAACGCAGCCATGATGTATGTATATGCTGCCGCGCGCAAAGCGCTTTCAGCATAGCGGTGCGTGTCGGGCGAGGTGATGTTGTGCGAGTTGAGCCACACCAGAGCCCGCTTCGAAGCGTTGATCTCGACCGGCAGTGTTATGACGGTGAAAAGGGTGGTCAAAGCGTAGAGGGCGATGCCCACGAGCAGCAGGGTTGTGCCGAGCTTGTTGACCAGCAGCAGGCCCGCCAGCAGCACCCACATCACAAACTTGTTCGAAAAGCTCACCGTCGGCACAAGCGTCGAGCGCATCTGCAGCCACATGTAGCCCGTGGCGTGCTGCACCGCGTGGCCGCACTCGTGCGCCGCCACCGCCGCTGCCGCCACGCTGGTGCCGTGATATACGTCGTGGCTGAGGTTGAGGGTTTTGTTGACGGGGTTGTAGTGGTCGGTAAGGGTTCCGTTGACCTCCTGCACGGTCACGTCGTGTATGTCGTTGTCGTAGAGCATCTTCTCGGCCACCTCGCGGCCGGTCATGCCGTAATTCATCGGGATTTTGGAGTAGCTCTTGAACTTGCGTTCAACACTCTTGCTCACGATGAAGCTCACTATCGAGAGCAGGATGAAAGCGAACCACATGATGGCGGTGTTCGAGCCGCCTCCGCCGTAGATAAGAAGTATAGTGTCGGTCGTCATAGCGTTTCAGTATTTAGACATATTATAACGCCAATCGAGGGCGTTTATTGCCCGCCCGCCGAACGGCGAACACCAGAAGACATCTCAGGCGAGATAGCTAGGATTACCGCAGAACCTTTCAACCTGTATTTAAGCACATCGCAGCCGAGCTTATACAGGTACTTGCGGGGGGTGCTTGAGGGGTACTTGTTCAGTACTGCATTATCAAGGCACTTGTAAAAACCACTTATTCCATTTTTTTACGCCAAAAATAACCACTTATTCCGTTTTTTGTACCATAAAATCGCCACATATTCCGTCTCGAGAAAGCTTAAAACGGAAAAAAACTCCCCAAAAGGACGACTTTTTCTGTGCGCACGGGTTGGTTTTAGTTGGTTTTTCGGAGAGAAATATCCCAGTTTCTTTGAAGAAATCTTTCAGGTCACTGGTCACCAATCTTGTTCTATTTATTCGCTCAATTCAATTTTATTTAGCGGTGCTCATCAATGCTAAAGCATGTAATTTATTAAACGGTGCTCAAGGTCATGACCTGCGGTCAGACACGTAAATCCGACACAACGGGTGGCACCCCAAGCAGGAGACTTTTTTCGTATGTGTATTTGATGATTTAATATCTTTTTTTGTGAGTTGATGCAATATTTTTGTTATTGATTCGTTTCCTTAAAAAGGAAGACCATGCCTGATATCTTTACATATTTCGGTTTCATATTCTCGTTCTACTCAAATGAGCATGAGCCAATACATGTACATGTTGAGCATAAAAACAAGATGTCTATCTATGACATTATTGTGTGTAACGGAGAACTGATAGAGATTAGACAACGTGATAAAGGCAATCCATTATCTTCGAAGGATGACAAAGTTGCACGGGCATTTATTGAAAAATATTGGGAAAATATTGTAGATAAGTGGGTGAATTTCTTTGTCTATAAGAAAAGGGTTCGCTGTACTGATATAAAAACAAAGATGTGACAATGTCTAATATTGCTGTAAAAAGGGCTGATTATGTTGACGGATTGTCGTTGAAGGTTTTTTTTAGCGATGATACGAGCCGTGTGATCGATTTCGGCGAGTTTATTGCAAGACATCCGCACCCACAATATAACAAGTATCAGAATCCCTCATTGTTCAAGACATTCACCATCCGATGCGGCAATATTATCTGGGGTAAGCATGCCGACTTGAGTTTCCCTATCGAGGCGCTTTATACTGGTGATTTGGAATATACCGAGTAGGGGATTTTACAAATTAATGACAAGCGAGGAGTCCATTCGGGCGCCTCGCTTGTTGTTTGTGGTTTTGTGTTTTGCGAATTGGAAGAGAAATTGCAGATATGCTTTTTCCGACAAAAGACAGTTCCGTCAGATCAGCGGCTAGTACTCGGCGGTCAGTGGTTAGTGAGAGGTGTGTTGACGGCACGCTACTATTGAATTGGGGGATTGTTTAAGGGATTACAAATCCCGAGAAAAAAGAAGTGCCGGATTTTTCGCTTAATTTAATTTGATTCAGCGGTGCTCAAAGTCATGACCTGCGGCCAGACGCGGAAATCCGGCACAACGGGAAAACCACCAGCAATGCGGTTCTAGCGCCACCCATCCTTTCAGACATGTTATTATTCATAGGCCTAAAGTATTTATATTTTTCTGATTTTAAAAGAATCCCAATCATCGTGTGCCACCTTACCCTTTCTCTAATTAGACATTGAGTACATTTATCAATTCCGCTCATAACGGCTGTTTGAACTTACAGTACGGATAGTTCGAGCATCCGTAGAATTCGCCATACTTTCCTTTTCGCCTGAGCAGTTTTCCTCCACATTGCGGACAAATACCTTTTCTTATTTTCAGATACCGTTGCTTTTTAGCCGCCTCAATGTTGCGAATATGCGTTGTGTCGTCAACAGCACCCCTTATGTTTCTTTCGACTAATAGATTTGCTATATAATCAACCGCAGAATCCGAAAAACAAACAGCCGTGTGCCTTTTTATGGTATCTATTAGCTCATTGTCGTGTATCACAAGATTATTCGTTTCCACCTTTTCCAAGTTTGCACCCTCCAAAAACACAACAATCGGAATAACCCTCAATGACGGTTGACCAAGTGTGGCTCGTATCTCATACATGTGGATTAGCGCCTGCTTTACAGGATTGTAAAAACGATTCTTTGTTACATAAGTATATGTTTTCCCATTCCAGTATGTCACGTCATTTGCTATTATTTGTGTCCATTCTTTTCGTTTGTCATCACCATAGATATCTCCATAATAGTTTTTCGTCTCGATGGCGAAGATACCATATTTCGACACCACAATGTGGTCGATTTGGGTGGTTCCTCTTTTTGTTTTGAGCACAACATCATCCAATAGCTTGTATTCATCGGGGAGTTGCGAGAGAAGATTGTGTATCACCAACTCTCCAATCTTCCCTTTTGTCTTTGCAGTTCTTTCATGACTAGCAGTATTGGTGCGTCTGCTGATATATATGATCAGAAAAATGAATCCTATCAACAGCAACGAAGGAAGAGCTATGACCAGAAACTCAAACACGATTTCTTATATAACTTTGCAAAGATACAAAAAGAAAGAGAACAAGCAAAATCGGCGGCTGACGCTTGATGAGGGTAACTCTATTTCGAACTGTAACAACTGGAACGACTCGAGGTGTTCGACATCGAATATGACATAAGTGAAAACGATTTTGACAAATGACTAATGACGATTTGACTAGATTGTGTTGATTTCACGGAAGCATCAAGCGGGCAACGGCTGTTATTTCGACTGAAAACAAGCGGGTTAGCAACAAGACGAGAAATATTTTTGGTGATTTATTCGTAAACCGCAATTCGGCTGTCGTATCTTTGCAAATCGAAACACACACACCGCCAACCGCCAAATCCCGTCCAACTATCCAATCCCGTCAAACTGTATATGCGACTTGGGAATTACTACACAAAGCCATTGGGGGATAAGACGAACACGCTCGTGTTCCTTGATGAAATTCAATGCTATCCTCATCTGAAGACTATGCTGAAGTTTCTGAATCAGGAGGGTAGATACCGCTTTATTGCCAGTGGTTCACAACTGGGGGGTGCATTGTCTGAAACGCCATCGGTTCCAATTGGCAGTATTACTGTTGAATAGACGTATCCGCTTGATTTTGAAGAGTTCCTGTGGGCTATAGGTGTCGGTAAGGATTGGATAGAACACATTCGAAATTCATTTAGGCGAGAAGAGGCTTTGGATGAAAGTACACATGAGATGTTGTTGAAACGTTTCAAGTATTATTTGTTGGTGGGCGGACTTCCTGAAGCGGTTAACAAGTATTTGGAAGATGGGAATATGGTGCGTGTAAGGTCCGTGCATAAAGATATTCACGAACTCTATCGAATTGAAGCACCTCAGTATGATTTGGAACGAAAACTTAAGATTCGCAGTATATATGACCTTATTCCAAGTAATCTTGAAAATAAAAAAAAGCGTGTTGTTTATAGCAAAATAGAAAATAAAACAGGCAAGCACTTCTCCGACTATGCCGACGAATTTGAATATCTTACCAATTCGGGTGTGACTTTGGAGGTGTTGGCTATCAACAATCCGCGGTTTCCCTTGGTCGAATCACAGCAGAAGAGGTTGATAAATCTATACCTTAACGATGTGGGTTTGTTAACCTATTTGCTTTACGGATTAAATGTGAATGCAGTCTTGCATGACGTTCGCAGCATAAACCTAGGAACGGTTTATGAGTCTGCTGTCGCACAGGAATTGTCGGCACATAATTTCAAACTGCATTATTATGACAACAAGCAAAAAGGGGAGGTGGATTTCCTTATTGACGACTATGACGCTCTTCGGGTGTTGCCGCTGGAAGTCAAATCGGGCAAAGACTACACGGAGCATAGTGCGCTTAAGAAATTCCTGGATACTCCCGATTATGGCATTACCCGGGCAATCGTTTTCTCAAATGAGCGACATGTTTATAAAAAGGATGGGGTTGTCTATATGCCTGTTTATTACAGTATGTTCCTTCAAAATCAGGCTCTAGGTGATTCCGTTATATTGCCGGAATTTGAGGTGATATGATTTGATAGTTGGCGGAATTGCCAAGTTACAGCCACAAAATGCGTGACTTTGTATTGTGTTACTTGTAATGCATGTTTGAAACTCTTGAATAACAGGTGGTAAGTATGTGCTACCCAGTCGCCCCCTATGTTGACTTAAGGTTGTATTAAGGGTGGGTAAAAATTGGGTTTGCGGATGTCAAAAAAAGTTGCTATTTTTGCAATGTAAATTTGTCATTATTGTCAATACCCAAACGGTATAATCTCAAACCTATCAACCCATCAATCTATCAATTGATAAACCTATCAACAAAATGAAGAAACCGCTGAAGATAACACTCATCATCGTAGGTGCAGTCGTTGCATTTGTATTGCTGATTTCATTGATTGTTTCGCCCATAGCGACCGCTTACGTAAACAAGAATGGTGAAAAGATTACAGGGCGCAAGCTGACGGTCGACCGCATCAGCGCGAACATACTGACCGGACATGTGGCGATAAAGGGGCTGAAGCTGTACGAAGACGATGCGACGACTGAGTTCGTGACCTTCGACCTGCTGGACGTGAAGGCGCGCCTGCTGAGGCTTCTGGTGCAGGACGTCTATATTTCGCACATAACGCTGGAGAACCCCAATGTGAGGCTGGTGCAGAACGGAAGCCGCTTCAACTTCCAGAGCCTGATTGACCACTTCAAGTCGGACGACGACGACGAGGATGACGACGACACGCCGTCGAAGTGGAAGCTGTATTTCTACAACATCAAGCTTTCGGAGGGTGCCGTGCAATACCGCGACGTGGAGCGTGGAAGCAACTGGCGTCTGAAAGGGCTGAACCTTGAGGTGCCGGGATTCTGCATCGGAGTGGATCAGGCGACAGACGCTGGCCTTTCGGTCGAGCTCGCTGACGGCGGACGCGTGCATGCCGACGCAAAATACAACATGGAAAGCAACGACTTCGAGGCGGTGCTGGACTTGGACGACGTGAACCTCGTGGTTGCGAAGCCATACATCACGGAGGTGCTGAACGTGACGGGTATAAAGGGCAAGCTTGACGCACACCTGAAAGCCGAAGGCAACCTCGACCAAGCCACTGAGATGAATATACGCGGACGGGTGGATTTGGCTGGCTTGGACCTGCCGACCAAGGGTGGACACTCGTTTGCCTCGTGCGGCCGCACGTTGGTGACCATAGACAGGATAAACATACACGACAAGATATTCGCCATCGACAGCGTCTATATTTCAGGACTTGCTGGGCGTTTCGACCGATATACCGACGGAAACAACTACACAAGACTGTCTGTGAAGAAAGATAAGACCGCAGACAGCGAGCAGCCATCGGCAGAAAGTGAACCGCAGACGGCTGACAGCGTTCAGCAGCCAGAAGTAAAGAAACCGCTTAACGTGACGGTGAAGCATATACGCGTGACCGACTCAAAGTTGACCTATACCGACCAAACCCTCGCCGACGTCTTTGAATTCCCGATGACGGCGATTAGCATTGAGACGGAGAACTTCTCGCTCAGCGGCGACAACAACGCCATAGTTAAAGCCTCGCTGCCTGGCGGAGGCACGCTCAACATCCGCTGGAACGGCAATATTATGGATTGGAAGAAACACCAGGACATAATGCTGCGCATCAAAGGTCTTGACCTCACACGCGTGAGCCCCTATTCGGTGGCCTATCTGGGCAGACCGTTCACCGACGGCACCTTCTCGTTTGTGAGCCACAACACGGTGAACAACAGCATCCTCAACGGCAAAAACCACATCGACATATACAAAGCCGAGGTGGGCAAGAAGCGCAAAGATGTGGATGCACAGGTGAAGATACCGTTCAAGACGGCTCTGTACATCCTTAAAGACAAGGACGACAAGATATTGCTGGACGTGCCAGTCAAAGGCAATGTCGATAGCCCTGAGTTCAGCTACATGAAACTGATATGGAAAACGCTGGGCAACCTGTTCGTGAAGGTGGCCACTTCGCCCATCAGGGCAATAGGCGAAGCCATGGGCATAGGCGACTCGCCCGACTTCATAAAGATTGAGCCTCAGCAGAGGGATTTCAATTCGGAGCAATACCACCAGTTCGGCGAGCTGGCCAAGATTGTGAAAGGCAACGATAACATAAAGCTGGTGCTGGAACAGCAGGTTGATTCGACAAGCGACGCGCAGATGCTTGAACGCTACGCACGGCGCAACAAGATTGTGCTTCAGTATATGACCGGTCATGAGGGAGTGTCGCCCGAGCAGGTGAGCGTGACCACCACTATGACAGCAGGATTGAAACAAGCGGGTTATGCTGTTCTGTCCGAAACGATGGAGGAAATTTTCGAATGAATGTAGCCATTATACTCGCTGCCGGCAGCGGAAGCAGGTTTGGAGGCGACGAACCTAAGCAGTTCGCAAAAATCGGTGACCGCACGGTGCTGGAGCATTCGGTTGCGGCATTTGCCGCGGTCGATGGAATCGACGAGATATGCGTGGTGACACAGCCGGAATGGATTGATAGGGTTTCAAAACTCAAAGTTCAAAATTCAAAATTCAAAATTATTGCTGGCGGCAGTGAGCGGTATATGTCGAGCCTCAACGCAATTATGGCTTATATCGACTATCCCGACGATACAAACCTGCTGTTCCACGATGCGGCAAGGCCCAATGTGTCGAAAACGGTGATTGAGTCGGTGTTGCGTTCGCTTGTGCAGTATGAAGCCGTGGGTGTGGGCGTGCCTGCCACAGACACACTTTGGGAGGTAGCGGTGACCAACGAGGCGATGGAAAAGACGCCTGAGCAACCTTGGTGCCTGCTCAGGGTGCCCGAACGCAAACGTTATTGGATGGCGCAGACACCACAGGCGTTTCGGTTGCCTGTAATCAGAGATGCCTACCAGCGAGCCTTGCAAGACCCGATGTTTGCGGCCACCGACGACTGCGGTGTGGTTAGCCGCTATATGCCTGAAGTGAAGATACACCTTGTAAAAGGGTCGGCAGACAACATAAAAGTTACCTTTTCTCACGATTTACAAAACGTCAAAACAGTATGATATCAGAAAATATCAAACAACGAAGCCTTCTCCGTGCAGGGTTGATCGATGCGGTGCTGCTTTCTGTGGCGTGCCTGATACCGGCGGTGTCTCACTTGCTCGCGCTGCCGATATCCATGCTTAACCCGCTGCTGATGGTTGTCGTGGCCGGTATGCTGCTGGTCAACAGCAAATGGAACGCCTATATACTTGCACTTGTAGTGCCGTTCTTCACCTGTCTGGTTACAGGTATGCCGACTCCGCTCGGCGCATTGTGCATGGTTTGCGAATATGCGACGGTTGTGACGCTGTTCAGCCTTGTAGGCAGTCGCAACAGTGGTTTCCGATGGGCGTTCGGCTCCATCCTTACCTCTATCGTTGCAGGCAAGGCGGTTTATTATGTTGCCAAATGGCTTCTCGTCCGTCCCGAACAACTTGTCGGGACTTCGATTGTATGGCAGGCGGTCAGCGTATTGGCCATATCCGTTGTATTTGCCCTGTTGTGGTATAAAAAAACAGATAAAAGATGTTGAGAAAACTACGAATAATACTCGCTTTGTTGTTCTTTGTCGGAATAACGCTGCTTTTCCTTGATTTCACAGGAGTTATAGGGTTGTATCTCGGCTGGATGGCGAAGGTGCAGCTGTTGCCTGCCGTATTGGCTCTGAATGTTGGAGTTATAGTTGGGCTACTGGTGCTAACATTGCTGCTGGGTAGGGTATATTGCTCTGTGATTTGTCCGTTGGGCGTCACTCAGGATTTCTTCGCCTGGATTGGCAGCCGTTTCAAAAAGAACCGCTACCGTTACCACAAGCCTATCACATGGCTCAGGTGGACGGCGCTTGGTGTGTTTGTGGTGCTGATGGTTGCAGGTTTGAACGCATTGGCTGCCATAATCGCTCCTTACAGTGCTTACGGACGTATCGTGTCGAACCTCTTTCAGCCGATATATATATGGCTAAACAACATTTTTGCCGCCATTGCCGAGCGGCACGGGAGTTACACATTCTACAGCGTGGAGATGAGGGCGACGGCGTGGGCAACGCTGACCGCTGCGGCTATTATGCTGACATTGGTCGCAGGCTTGTCGCTATGGAGAGGCCGCCTGTGGTGCAACACCATCTGCCCGGTCGGAACCGTGCTGGGATTTGTGTCGCAGTGGTCGCTGATGAAGCCCGTGATCGATAAGGAAAAGTGCGGCGGCTGCGGTCTTTGCCATAAAAACTGCAAGGCGGAGTGCATTAACGGGGAATTGAAGGTTATTGACTATTCTCGCTGCGTGAGCTGCATGGATTGCATCGGTAAATGCAAAGCAGGAGCGTTGAAATACAAGTTGGCTGTAAGAAAAGGAAAGACGGATGCAAAAGACGGCGAGGTTGACACATCGCGTCGCAAGTTCCTCGTGGCCACCGCTGCTGTCGGTGTCGGAATGGCCGTAAAAGCACAGGAGGAGAACATCGACGGCGGTTTGGCGGTGATAGAAAACAAGGTGGTGCCCACTCGTAACACCCCGCTGAAACCTGCGGGTTCTGGCGGTCTAAACCGGTTTACGAAACATTGCACATCGTGCCAACTGTGTGTGGCCGAGTGTCCGAACCATGTGTTGACTCCATCGAAAGAGCTGAAGACTTTCATGCAGCCGGAGATGAGTTTCCACGATGGTTACTGCCGTCCTGAGTGTACACGGTGCTCGCAGGTATGTCCTACCGGGGCGATAAAGAAGATTACGGCAGCCGACAAGACAGCGATAAGCATAGGTCACGCTGTCGTCGTTGAGCAGAACTGCCTGGCGGCACAAGGCTCAAGCTGCGGTCATTGCTCCGAGGTCTGTCCCGTCGGTGCCATCAAGATGGTGGCAAGTCCATCCACGGGATACATAGTTCCGACGGTTGACGAGAACAGCTGTCTTGGATGCGGCAAGTGTGAATACCTCTGCCCCGTACGTCCGCTCTCGGCGATTTATGTCGAAGGCCGAGAACAACACACCACAACCTAAAAAAAACTGAACCTTTTGAACCCTTTTAACCTTTAAAAACTTTTGAACCCTTTATAAATGGATAGAAGAGATTTTTTGAAAGTGATGGGAGGAGGTACTGTTGCCACAGCTGCCGTACTTTCCGGTTGCAAACAAGCCCCGACTGCCTCAGCAGAGGGATTTGCGCAGGGAGAAGTGCCTACCGACAAGATGACCTATCGTACCGGTCATCACGGCGAGAAGGTGTCGCTGTTGGGCTACGGATGCATGCGGATGCCAACCCTTGAGGGCGACAGCGGTAGGGAGAACAATCAGGAACTCGACCAAGAACAGATAAACCGACTCACCGACTACGCGATAGAACATGGCGTGAACCTCTTCGACACAGCTCCTCCATACTGTAAAGGGCGTTCGGAGCATGCTATGGGCATCGCGCTCAGCCGTCATCCGAGAGACAAATACTACCTGAGCAGCAAGATGTCGAACTTCCCGCCCAATACTTGGAGTCGCGAAGCGTCGATAAACATCTACCGCAATACCTTCAAAGAACTCAAAATCGACTATATCGACTTTATGATGCTCCACGCCATCGGAGGAACGAGTAAAGACCTGAACGGCAAAGAGCTGAGTCCGATGGAAGTGTTTGAAGCCAGGTTTATCAACAACGGCATACTCGACTTCCTGATGGAAGAGCGCGAGAAAGGCCGCATACGCAACCTGGGATTCTCCTATCATGGCGACGTGAAGGTGTTTGACCGTGCGTTGGATATGGACGACACCGTGCATTGGGACCATGTACTCATACAGCATAACTATGTCGATTGGCACCACGAAGCCGTAGAGCAGGGAGGCGACGCCGACTCGGAGTATATGTACAACCGTCTGGCCGAGAAAGACATCCCGATTTTCGTGATGGAGCCGCTATTGGGCGGCACGCTGGCAACACTCAACGACGCAGCGACCAAACAGCTTAAGCAGAAAGACCCGCAGGCAAGCATCGCCTCATGGGCGTTCCGCTTCGCCGGCTCCCAACCGAGAATCCTCACCGTGCTCAGCGGCATGACCTATATGGAGCATCTACAGGACAACATACGCACCTATTCACCGCTGAAACCGCTGAACGATGACGAATACGCCATGCTTGAAGGCATCGCACATCAACTGTCCAACTTCCCGACTGTACCCTGCACAGGATGCCAGTACTGCATGCCCTGCCCTTACGGGATTGACATTCCGGGCATCTTCTCGCACTACAACAAGTGTGTCAACGAGGGCAATGTGGCGCTTGCCGACGATGCCGACGCCGACAAGAAGGCCTACCGCAAAGCCCGTCGCGCATTCTTGGTGGGATACGACCGCAAGGTGCCGCGTCTGCGTCAAGCCGACCACTGCATCAGCTGCGGCGCATGCGTACACAAATGTCCGCAGAAGATAGACATCCCCGCCCAGATGAAACGGATCAATGGATATGTGGAGGAGCTGAGTTAGGTTTGAAAGGTTTGAAGGGTTTAAAGGGTTTGAAAGGTTCCAGGTTGAAGTGGTCAGCAATTAGTGGTCAATAGCCATAAAACGTATCAACATAAAACGTATCAACATAAAACGTATCAACATAAAACGTATCAACATAAAACGTATCAACATAAAACGTATCAACATAAAACGTATCAACATAAAACGTATCAACATAAAACGTATCAACATAAAACGTATCAACATAAAA
>Ga0310696_10001830_pt1 | contig 29698 bp, 22 predicted proteins | sample AusTroGonzalo_MG_4_FD_203885 | JGI IMG/M metagenome (GOLD analysis project Ga0310696, IMG submission 203885) | Bovine rumen microbial communities from tropical cattle in Woodstock, Queensland, Australia - Gonzalo_02 (v2) (version 2) | ecosystem: Host-associated > Mammals > Digestive system >... | reverse complement strand
CCTCATAAGAAATTTACAGGTCAAGTTTATATCTTGAAGAAAGATGAAGGCGGCAGACATACACCTTTAACCCCTGGATATAAACCGCAATTCTATTTCAGAACCACCGATGTAACCGGCGAATTACAATTCAAAGGCGACATGATTATGCCTGGTGATAATGCTGAAATCGAAGTAACCTTAATAACCCCTGTTGCTATGGAAGAAGGCGTCAGATTTGCTATCCGCGAAGGTGGCAGAACTGTTGGTGCAGGTGTTGTTACAAAGATTATTGAGTAAGCAAATTTGCTGAAACGGAAAGGCTCCGCAAAAGCGGAGCCTTTTTTTATGGCTTCGACTTTTGGGCTATTTTTAATTTTTTAGAAATTTCGGATACACGGGCTTGCCAGCCGCTCTAGGTATACCTCATTTCAAAAAAATTAAAACTATCTCCAAAATCCTGTGCCGGGAGATGCTCTGCTTGGCGAAATAAAAACTAAAAAATCCTTGAAAAAGACGCGCGATGTTTTCGTTTTTTTGATATAAGTTTAATTTAATATAAAAGTGCTTAGGTTTAAACTGGTTGCAAATAAAAGCCACAGAAGATAAATTAAAGAAATATAAAAACATTTTTTATCAAGTTTAAAACTGAGCCAAGTCATACGGATAACAAGAATATCTAAAGCAAAAAGAATAAGCAAACCTAGGATAATATTATTCAAACCGAAAAAAGCCGGTGTCCACATAAAATTTAAAACCATCTGCAAGATAAACAATCCTTTTAACTTGGATATATATTGTTTGTTTTCAGAAGTAATAAGATTATCAAGCCGCCAGTAAAAAACGGCAAGCAATATATAAAGAATAGTCCAAATCGGCGCAAAAACAAAAGCCGGTGGTGTAAAAAACGGCTTGTTTAAATCAGCATACCAAGTATTTATTGAAGAGTTAACGAAAATACTGCCCAAACCGCCCGCAATTAAAAATAAAATTATAAGTATTATCAGCATAAAACCCCCTTTTATAGAGCAAAATATATAACTATTTTAGATTATTTTTTAAATTTTTCCAATATATACTTTTACATAAACTAAAGAAAAGTAAAAAAGTTGTAAAATACTTAAGTAAATGATATAATTTATTTAAAGAAAACACGCATGATTAGGGTGTTTAAGTTATATTAAGAGGAGAATGTAATGAAAAAAATTATGATGTTTGTCGCTGCAGTTATGTTATCTGTTGCAGCATTTGCACAAGTTAGAGTTTCCCAAGGGGGAATTGTAACTACTTATGAAAAAGGGGCAACTATCAATATTGATAGCAAAGATGTTACCGAAGTAATGTATGGTAATGTTTCAATTTCTATCCCGAAAGGCAAAAAAGTTGTTATCAGCCAAAATAAAGCAGGGAATATCGTTATTTCTGGTTATGACCTTGTCGGTGTTAAAATTATGGGCAGAGAAGTTAAAGCAGATGATGCTTCTGTTTACGTAGTTAATCCTACAACTAAAACTATTGTAAAAGCACCTGTTGCTCAAACAACTGCAAATAATCAGAAAAATAATCAACAAAACAACAATAAACAAAATAATGCTCAAAATAATAACGCAAACAACCAAGAAAATGCGGTAGAAGATAACTTCCAAGATGTTAATGATTATGTAAACGAAGTCGCTTCTCAACAAGCAATGGAAGACTTAGAAGAAGAATTAAGTCCTTCTTCACCCAGATAAGAGAGGTTAAATAAAAATATGAAAAAAATAACATTACTTGGTTTTATTTGTGCTTTTGCCGTATTGGCTAATGCCGGTCAATTTAATTTTATGGGCTATGAAGAAGTCAGTTATGATGATAATATCTATTTAACTAAAGAAGATAAAAAAGACTCCTTCATCAATACAACCAGAGCCGGTGCTACCTATATGGGTCAAATCCCTAATAGTTCTTTAAAAGCAGATATTAGCGCTGTAGGCGGTTATCATTTTTACAGCGAAGACAATGATAAAAATGCCTATGCCGATGCTTTAGCAACAGCAGAAATTTATAATGATAATTTCACTTTAGGTGATAGATTCTTGTTTACTTCTGATCCTGCAAACTCAGAATTGACACAAAGAGCAAAAAGACTTAACAATAATGCTTATCTTTCTTTTGTTACTAGCAAAAAGAAAATGTTTAGCGTTGGTGTTAAAGTTTCCGATGTCTTTGACAGATATTTTAAAGCACGCTGGCAAGATCTTAATAGAAACCGCATCAATTTAGGTGCCGGTGTTTACTATAATATGTCCAGCAAAACAAGTTTCTTAGCCGAATATACTTTTACTAATATTGATTATCAAGTTAATCATGCTAATAATTCTAACGGCGGAACAATTGCTTTAGGTGTTGAAGGGCAAGTTGCTCCTAAAGTTAAAGGAACAGCAAAAGCAACTTATACTTACCGCAATTATAAACATGATTTAGATGGTTATAAAAATAATGCCGATTTATTTGGTTATGAAGTTTCCTTATCTTGGCAGCCTACCACCAGAAATGAAATTCGCTTAAGCGGTGATAGAACTTTTGAAGAAACAGTCTTTACAAAAAACCGCTATTTCGTTTCTACCGGAGTTAACTTGTATGCTTCCCAAAAACTTATGGATAAGTTTACTCTTGCTTTAACTTTAGGCTATGACAACTTGGCTTATGAAACAAAAGTCGGCGATGTAAAACGTACCGATGATGTTTACCGCATCCGCCCCGAAGTTAACTATCAATTTAAAAATTGGTTAAGCGCAGGTGTTTGGTATCAATATAGAAAACGCGATTCTAATTTATCTAAAGATTTAGAATACGATAACAATAAAGCAGGCATCTTTGTAAAAGCAGTTTTCTAATAGATTCTCTTAATAGAAATAAAAATCCCCGGGGCATATACCCCGGGGATTTTTATTTCTAGAAACTATTTATATCTTATTATCAAAATTTTATAAGGTTCAAGTTTTTTATTGCCAAGTAAGATTTTTGCATCTGCCGGCAAGACGGGGGAAGTTTGCTTGGCGGAAGCATTGGCAATTAAAGTGTAATGATATTTTTTATAAAACCAAGTTCTGCTTTCTAGATTTGAAGGCAAAATAAATGGAGTTTTAACTTCTTTACCTTTTTCCATAAAATAACTGAATTTTTTTATTTCTCTTAAAGTTTGTTTGAGTGCTTGCCAAACTTGGGGGGAATATTTATTTAATTTTTTGCCGCCGGTATTGAAATTAAAATAAAATAATCCGTTTGCTCCGTTTACAATTCCGTGCCAAGACATAAAATTTATCTCGTTTTTTGTAGGGAAGCGGCCGATTCTGTCATTATCCGGTCTATATTGTTTATAATCTTTCCAATTAAAAGCCTGAACAACGCCCCAAAAATTTTTATCTGTTTGTAAATGGGTTTTTGCAAGGTTAAGTTCTTGCCCAAAACTTTCTAAAGCAAGATGCGGTACGGGGTACCAATCTACCATTAAAATATCCGCAATATTATAATAATCTAATTCTGTTTTTCCTTGTCCGATGACTAGAGCCGTCGGTGCATTTGGCAAAACATGTTTTATTTTGTCGTTTAATATAATCATGTCTTTTGGGGCAATTTTATGGACATCGGGTTCGTCGTAAATATACCAAGCCAGCATCGGCCAGGTATTTGCCTGTTTTATTTCTTCTTCACTATTTATTTGTTCTATATAAAAAACGGCTTTTAAATTTTCTTTTTTTGCCGTTTGGGCAAGTTCATTTAAAACATTAAAATTTTTATTTCCCGATTGAAAGCAGTTAAAGCCTGCTTTTTTTATATGTTTTATATCTTCTTTACTATTGCCGCCATACATACATAAAGGAATAGCAAAAGCGGATAAATTTAAAAAAATAAAAAAAACAGAAAATAAAAAATTACGATACATGGCTATCCTTAATAAAAGCACGCTTTGCGGTTTTTAGGATAATTTCCAAATCTAAAAATACATTTTGATTTTTAATATACCAAATATCATAGGCAAGGCGTTTAAAGGCTGCATCAAAAACTTGATCGGTAGGTTTATCTTCTGAGGGAATATTTTCTTGAACACAATAAGTAGGAGGTGCTTTAAAATTAAGTTGTGCCCAACCGGTAAGACCCGGTTTAACGATACTTCTTATTGCGTGGCTTGGCACATATTTATTTAAAAGGATATACTCATTTTGATAGAGCGGGCGCGGACCTACAAAAGAAATATCTCCCTTTAAGATATTTAGCAGTTGCGGTATTTCATCGAGTCTGAATCTTCTCAAAATAGAGCCTAGTTTTGTTATATTTTCCGTTCCGGGTTTCATAGTCCTAAATTTATAAATAAAAATTTTCTTTTCGTGCTGGCCTATGCGCGCTTGTTTAAAAATGGGGTCAAATCCGTCAATAAGTTTTATTAAAATGTAAACAGGTATCATAATAAACAGGAATAAAGGAATAATTAAAAAGAAGGCAAAAATAAAATCAATAAGGCGTTTTATTATGCGGGTAATATTGCTTTTCTGTCTTTGGGCAATACCGCGCAAAAGCCACATTGTGTCTTTTATGCCTTCTTTGGATATTCTTTTATAAATTTTTTCATACATTATTAAATCGGTAGTTAGAAGATAGCCTTTCATTAAAAGTTTTTGGGCAATAATATCCCAAGAGGAACTATCCTGTTTAAATAATTTGCTTGCGATAATAATTTCATCCGCTTTTTTGGGATAGTCAATATCTTTTGCGGTTTCATATTCGCCCATTATATTGTAATTTATTGAATTGTTAATTTCTTTTTTTATTTCATTTAAAGTGCGGCTTGTGCCAAAAATTAACAAATTTGTCTTGCTGAAAGATACTTTTGCATAAAGTTTTCGCGAAACATAAGTGTAAAAGAAATATAAAACAAATACTCCTATTAAAACGGTTTTCGGCGTGGCAATGTTTAATAGCGGTTTCATAAAGTAAATAAAAGCGGAAGATGCTATAAGAGAAAGAATAAAAGCAACCAATATGTTTTTATAGGGAGTGATTTTTTTCCTTATCAAATTTAAGTCATAAAAAGAAAAAATATCCAAAATTATTGCAACTAACAAAAATAAGGGCACAAGTATTTGGCAATTATAGTAGAAAAACAGCAAATTAAATTCGCCGTGCCTTAAAATTAAAACTACGGCTATAATAAATAAATAAGAGATTAAATCTAAGATAAAAAATAAAAACTTCGTCATAAAATTTTCATGGCCTTAAGCATTTCTTTTAAACCGGTTTGTAATGTATATTCCGGTTGGAAGCCTGTTTTTGATATTTTGGTTATGTCGGCAAAACTTTCCTTAATATCGCCGGCGCGTGCGGGGGCAAAGTTAATTTGAACTTTGTAATTGAATAACTCGCTTAGAATATCCACAAGTTCAAGCAAAGTGTAATGAGAACCTGCGGCGACATTATACACTTCGCCATTATCAAGATTTATAGCGGCAAAAATATTTGCCCTTGCTATATCTTTGACAAAAACGAAATCTCTAGTTTGTTTCCCGTCGCCAAAGATTGTAAGCGGCTGTTTTTTTATAAAGCAATCTACGAATTTGGCAATAACTGCGGCATAGGCGCTATTTGGGTTTTGGCAAGGCCCAAAGACATTAAAATAACGCAAAGTTGCCGTAGGCAAATGATATAGCAAATTATACATTTTTAGCATTTCTTCGCCTTGTAATTTGCTTAAGGCATAAGGGCTTTGACAGGAAGGTTGGGCATTTTCCGCGCAAGGGGGCAAATTTTTATCCCCATAAACCGCAGCCGATGAAGATAAAACAACTTTCTTTGCTTTTATATTTTTGGCAAATTCTAAGATATTTAAAGTTCCCTGTGTATTGGTAGAAAATGTTTGTTTTGGATTAACTATACTTTGCGGAACAGAGATTTGCGCGGCTAAATGTAAAATATAATCAATATTTTTAGGAAGATTTTCCAAATCTGTTTTTTGGGCGATATCGCCTTTAATAAAAGTTATTTTATCTTGGATATCTCTAATATTATGTAAATTACCGCTGGATAAATCATCAAAAATAATTACTTTTTGTTCTTTTTCAACAAGCAAATGGGCAATATGCGAGCCTATAAATCCCGCTCCGCCAGTTATTAGCCAAGTATATGTCCCCTTAATCTCCATAAGCATATTTTAGCATTTTATTAAATGATATAATGTTGACATGGCTAATATTTATCAAAATTTAATTGTAGGTGCAGGTATCAGCGGTGCGGTTTTAGCAAGACTTTTGGCTCAAAATGGCCAAAGCGTGCTTATTATTGACAGAAGAAACCATATCGGCGGTAATTGCTATGATTATTTTGATGAAAATGGATTAAATATCCATAAATATGGCCCACATATTTTCAGGACTGATAATGAAGATATATGGCAGTTTTTATCCCGTTTTACCACTTGGCGCGAATATATACATAAGGTACGCGCAAGCATTAACGGCAAAGAAGTGCCAATTCCTTTCAATTTTACTTCAATAGATATTTTGTTTGAAGGGCAAAAAGCGAATATTTTTAAGGAAAAATTACTCTCAATTTACGGCGAAAATAAAAAAGTTCCTATTCTGGAACTTAAAAAATCCAAAGATGAATATTTAAAAGAATTGGCCGATTTTGTTTATGAAAAAGTATTTTATCATTACACTTTAAAACAATGGGGTTTTAAACCTGAAGATTTAGGAGGCGATGCCCTGGCCAGAGTTCCTGTTTATACAAGTTATTTTGACGGATATTTTACGGAAAAGTATCAAGCAATACCTACGCCGAGTTATACTAAAATGTTTGAAAATATCTTAGACCACAAAAATATAAAAATAAAACTTAATACCGATTTTAAAGATTTAAGAGATGTCCAATACGAACATTTGTTTTACAGCGGTCCGATAGATGAATTTTTTAATTATAAATGCGGCGCTTTGCCTTATCGCAGTTTAAATTTTGAATTTAAAACTTTGCCTTGTGAAAAATTTCAGAGTGTCGCCGTGGTAAATTATACCGGCAAAGAGCCTTTTACCAGAATAACGGAATTTAAACATTTTTTAAATCAAAAAACACAGAAAACAACAATTGCTTATGAATATCCCGCCGTTTTTGAAATTGGCAAAAATGAAAGATATTATCCTATTCCTAAACAAGAAAATGAGACTTTGTATAAACAATATTTAACCCTTGCTGAAAGTGATAAAAAAATTTATTTTATCGGAAGGCTCGGAGAATACAAATATTATAGTATGCAAGGTGCAATTTCGGCTATATTTAAACTGGCAAAAGAATTAAAAATTGTTTAATGTGGGTAATTTAGATTTTTGATATAATTAAGTTGGGCATAATTTTATAATTAAGAGGTTTTTATGAAAAAAATTTTTAATAAAAGAATTATTTTTGTTGTTTTGGCATTATTAGTTTTTATTTTAGGCGGCCTTGCTTGGCGTATTTTAACAAAGGAAAAACCCGTCAATTTAGACAGAAACGAAAGTCTTATAAAAAGTAATGAAGTCGTTTTGCAAACAAGGGATTTGCAAACAAGAGATGTTTACCTTGATAATAATTTAAAAACTTCTTTAGGTTCTATACCTAAATTGTATATCTACGGCAAAAGAGAACAAAAAGCCTCTTCCGATAGTAATAATAATTCAAATAGCGGTGCTATGTCTGACGAGGAGTTTAACGATTTTTGGTCCAGAAGCGAAGCCGTGACCGCTGATGAATATGCAGAGGAATATGACGAAGAAGACACTCCCGTTCATTATGATTTGGATTATGACCCGTTTTCAAGCAATGACGATGAGTTTATTGCTTTTGAATATCAGGATAAAGATGTAACTTCTTTAGTTTCCATTACACCTGAGTTAAGGGGAACTTGGATTGCAAAAGGAGATGGCCTTATTTTTACTCCGCAAAAAGATTGGCTTGCAAACCAAAAATACGATGTCGTTTTAAATAAAGAGTTAATCAGCCCGGAACTTAAACTTAAAAATAATAAATTAACTTTTACCACTCCCGAAGAAAAAATTTCAATTGAAACACTTCAACTTGTTAAAGATGTCACGCAAAAAAGAAAATTTGATATTATAGGGAGAATTTATTCAAATTTCCCGTTTGACGAAGAAAAACTTACCAAAAATTTAACTTTAACTTTAGACGGAAAAAATGTTAAACCGCAAATTACTTTTGACGAACATAAAAGATACGCTTTTATTAAATACGAAAATGTTAATATTTTGCCTAAGGAACAAATTGTTAATTTGGAAGTAAAATATAATTCCCAAAAAGAAAAAACTTCCGTTAAAATACCTGAAGAAAGCACTTTCTTTAAACTTAGCAGAATTTCTGCCACTACTCAAAAAGACGATAAAAATGTGCCGCAACAATTATTGGTACTTTATTTTTCAGATGCGGTTGAAACTTCCCAACTGGATAATAAAGTTCAGGCTTATTTAGTTAAAAAAGATGTTCGCAAAATTACGCCTAAGGTATTAAATACTGCCAAAATTTTGCCTTTAGAACCAATGCCTAATTTAAAAGAAAGCCAAGTCCAATCTTTTAAATTTGATTTCAATGATGAAAAAAGAGATTATAATATTTACGTTAAAGTAAATCCTGTAATAGTTTCCCAAAGCGGTTTTAAATTAAATGACGAACAAACCGCCACTTTAAGCGTGCCGAAGTATCCTAAAGAAATTTCCATTATGGGTGATGGCGCTATTATCCCGCTTAGCGGAAGCAAGACTTTAAATTTCGTAAGTCTCGGAGTGAATAAATTTGAGGTAAGGCTTGCGCGTATTTTCCCTAGCCAAATAAATCACTTAATTTCCCAAACTTACGGCAATATGAAGAACCCCTATTTTTTGGAGAGTTATTCCTTTAATGAAAATAATATCAGCGATATTTTTACAAAAGAAATTAAAGTCAATGCCGATTATAAAACCCTTAATTATTCTTCTTTAGATTTAACGGAATATATGAAACAGGGTAAAGGCCTTTTCTTAGTGGAAGCAAAATCCGACTATGGAAACGGCGACAGGCGCTTAATTATGTTAAGCGATATCGGCATAATTTATAAAGAACTGGCAGATAATACTTATAATTTATATGCGGTATCTATGGCCGAAGAAAAACCTTTAAACGGGGCTAAAGTGGAAGTTTTGGCTTTAAACGGCACAATTATTAAAACCTTGTTTACAAATGAAGAAGGCCTTGCCGTTATACCCAATTTGTCCGATTTTAAAAGAGAAAAAAGGCCTGTTGCTTTCTTAGTTAAAACAGATAAAGATTTTGCCTATATCCCTGTTGATAAAGGCGAAAGGCAGGTAAGTTATTCCAAATTTGATATTTACGGAGAAGGCTCAAGAAAAGATTTAGAAGTTTTTGCTTGGACAGACAGAGGTCTTTATTGGCCCGGTGAAAAAGTAGATTTTGCTTTAATTGCCAAAAATAAAAATTGGACAACAACGGCCGGTCTTCCCATACAAATTAGAATTATAGATTCCCGCGGAACAAAAATATTTGAAAAAGACATTTCTTTGACTAGAGAAGGCTTGTCGGAATTCTCTTATCAATTGCAAGAACATTCGCCTATTGGTCTTTATGATATAGATATTTACGCAAAACGCGAAAATGAATATCAAAGATTTGATTTTTTAAACAGCACAACTTTTAAGGTGGAAGAATACGAAGAAGATAAACTTAAAGTATCTTCCTCTATACAAGGAGATAAAAATATAGGCTGGTTCTTAACTAAAGAGCCGCTTAAAACGGAAGTTTTGGTTCAAAATCTTTATGGCTCTGCCGCACAGGGCAATGAAGTAAAGGCTACGGCCAGGTTAATACCTACGAAGTTTTGGTTTAAAGATTATGATAATTACAAATTTTTTGATAATTCTCTTGACGAAGAAACCAAAATTTTACCTGAAAATATAACTTTGACTTCCCAAAAAACCGATGCGGAAGGTAAAGCCATTTTTGATATAGACTTAAATAAATATTCAAAAGGTACTTACCGCTTAAGATTTTCGGCTGAGGCTTTTGAACAGGAAAGTTCAAAATCTGTTTCTTCTTATGCCAGCACCTATGTTGCGCCGATGTCTTATCTGATAGGGTATAAGACAGATTCCAATTTATCTTTCTTAAATAAAGATTCTAAGGCAACTATTGATTTTATTGCCATTAACAATAAACTTGAAAAGATAGATTTGAACAATCTTACTTTAGCCTTAAAAGAGAAAACTTATATTTCCGCTTTAACCAGACAATATGATGATGTTTACCGATATCAGTCTGTCTTGCAGGAAAAAGAAATCAGCAAGCAAAATTTTGCTTTAAGTAAAAATGGAACTTCTTTTGATTTAGATACAAGCAAAGCCGGACGCTATGTGCTTTATTTGTATAATGCCGACGGGGAAGTTTTAAATAAAATTGAATTCTTTGTAGCCGGTGCAAGAAATACAGGTTTTAATTTGGAAAGGAATTCCGAGTTAACGATGTTTTTGAGCAAAGAAACTTTCAACCCCGGTGAAGAAATTGAAATGAACCTTATTACCCCGTATAAAGGTATAGGTCTTATCACTTTGGAAGCAGATAAAGTTTATGCTTCTAAATGGTTTAAAACGGAAACAAACAGCAGTATTCAAAAAATTAAAATACCGGCAGATTTGGAAGGTGGGGCTTATATCAATATTTCTTTTGTCCGTTCCTTATCCTCGCCTGAGATTTTTGTTTCGCCTTATAGTTATACTATGGCTTATGTAAAAATAAACCCGGTTAAGAGAGTTTTGGATATTGATTTAAAAGTGCCGCAACTTATTCAACCTGGCGAAAAATTAAATATTGAATATAAAACTTCAAGTCCGGCTAAAATTATTTTATTTGGCTCAAGCGAAGGTATTTTGCAGGTGGCAGGTTATAAAACGCCTTCACCTTTAAATTATTTCTTCCGCAAGAAAAGTTTAAGAGTTAATACTTATCAGATTTTTGATTTACTTTTGCCTGATTTTGCTGTTTTTAAAGAAACTTTTGCCACAGGCGGCGGAGCCGCATCTAAAAATAATTGGCTTTTTGAAAATGAGTTTAGACGCAACCGCCTTGCGCCGGTTACATTTTGGTCGCAAATTTTAGAGGCTGATACTACAAGAAAAACTTATACTTATGAAGTTCCGGATTATTTTAACGGCAGTATCAGAGTTATGGCTGTTGCCGTAAATTCCGGCGCAACCGGTTCTAATGCCGAGATGGTAAATGTAAAATCGCCTGTGATTTTAAATGCTTCTGCACCGCGTATGGCTGTGCCGGGCGATATTTTTGAAGTCGGTTTAAGAATCGCAAATGAAGAAGATAAACTTGCAAACGGCAATTTTACGGCCGAAATTACCACGACTAAAGGGCTAAATGTTTTGGGCGCAAATAAACAAGAAATTGCTATTGCCAAAAATGCGGAAAAAACTATTTATTTTAAAGTCCAGGCTATGCAAGATTTCGGCAATCAGGATATTACTTTTAAAGTAAAGGAAAGATCTTCTTCCCAAGTTTATAAAACTTCTTATTCTTTAAGTTTAAGGCCGGCAACGCCCTATAAAGTAGATGTCGCTATGGGCAATAGTTTAGATAAAAAATTTGTCATTAAAGATTTTGAGATGCGCAGTTTATATCCTTATAAAGAAGAACGTAAACTTGATCTTTCCCAAAATCCTTTGGCCTTGTTCTTATCTTTGGAAACTTTCTTAAAGAATTATCCTTATGGTTGCACAGAACAGATGACAAGCAAAATCTTCCCGCGTTTAGCCTATGCTACGGCAAAAGGTCCTAATGCCCATAAAGAAGTTCAAAAAGAACTTGATGAGTTAAATGCAAAACTTCCTTTACGCCAAAGAGACGATGGTTCTATTTCTCTTTGGGATAATGGTTTTGGCGATGATGAATTAACAATGTATGTTACAGATATGCTTTTAACGGCCGAAGAATTGCAATATAATATTCCGGATTCCGTTTTAAGCCGCGCTTTAGGTAGAATAAGACATTATATTGCCCGCAGACCTTATAGCGATAGACAAGCCAAACTTATGGCTTACGGGCATTATTTGCTTGCCAGAAACGGCGAAAGTGAGGGCGCTTATTTAGCCGCTTTGGATAAATATTTCCAAACCAATATGCCTTCTTATAAGAAAAATATTGAAGGCGCTTATTTAGCGGCTGCTTATCAAATGTTACAGGATAAAGATAAAGCCCAAGATCTTATTAAAAATTATGAAACGGAAAATAAAGATCAATATATTTATTATTCCGATTATGATACAAGTTTAACACGAAATGCAAAATATCTTTATTTAGTGGCAAAATATTTCCCGCAGAAACTTAATGATAAGAAGGAAAAAGAACTTCTTAAAACTATGATAAGAGATATTGTTATGAATAACTATAATACAATGTCTGCAAGTTATTCTATGGCGGCTTTATATGAATATGCCCAAACCTTTAAAGATGATCAGGCAGAATTTAAAGTTTCCTGCCAAAATCAGGATTTAGAGGTTAAGCAAGGCAATATTGCGGAAGTTTCGCCTTTGCCTTTAACCTGCACGGAATATAAAGTGTCTGTTGATAAAAATAGGCCTTTAGGCAATTTCTGGTTCTTAGAGCAGGCTGGGTATGATAATAAACCGGCAAAAAAATATTCTAACGGGCTAGAAGTTTACAGAGAGTTATTAGACGAGAAAGGCGAAGCCGTAAAACAAGTGAAAGCAGGGCAAGATTTAATTGTAAAAATTAAAATAAAATCTTTGACCGGTAAAGAAATAACAAATGTCGCAATTGTAGATATGTTTGCTTCTCCGTTTGTTTTTGTAAGAGGCTCTTTAGAAGGTTCTTATACTTTTGCAGAACCGCGCGAAGACAGACTTTTAATCTTTGGCAATTACGGGCCGCAAACAACAACTTTAACTTATAAAGTAAAAGTGGCCAATGCCGGCGAGTTTGTTGTTCCTGCTATAACGGCTCAGGCAATGTATAATAATGCTTTAACTGCAAGCGGCGAGGAAGAAAAACTATTTGTTGAAAAACGCTAAAAAAATAATTACTTTTAAGAAACGCCCTATCCTGATTTTTATCGGGATAGGGTGCCTGTTTTTGTTTGCTTTTTTTGCGTGGAAAAGCACGCGCCCGCCTTTGCTTGGTAAATATAGTTTTTCAAAATCCTTTTTTCTTAAAGACGGAGATCTGGCAAGATTTATTCCTTCTTACGATGATAAATATAGGCTGTTTGTTCCTTTAGACCAAATCCCAAGTGAAATGAAACAAGCAGTATTACTTTATGAAGATAAATATTTTTATAAGCATTTTGGTGTTAATTTCGTATCTATAATACGCGCTTTTAAGGAAACCTATATACAAAAAAACAGGCGTATGGGGGCTTCTACTATCACTATGCAGACGGCAAGAATTGTTTTTAATCTGGATACAAAAAATATTCTTGGTAAAATAAAACAAATTTTTTATGCTTTTTATTTGGAATTGTTTTATTCCAAAGATGAAATTTTGGAGGCTTATCTTAATACGGCACCTTACGGATATAATATTGAGGGAATAGGGGCTGCTTCTTTAATTTATTTTCACAAAAGAGTTCAAGATTTAGTTTTAACGGAAGTTCTTACCTTGGCGGTTATTCCCCAAAATCCTAATGCCAGAAGGCCTTCAACATTAACCGGTTATGAAACTATGGCAAAAGCGCGTTCAAAGTTGTTTCAAAACTGGGTTAAACAATATCCGCAAGATAAAGAATATGAAACGTTTTTAAAAATAAAAAGTTCTATATATTCGCCTAAAAATTTGCCGTTTTATATTCCGCATGTAATAGATTTTATAAATAATACAAACAGCCAAACGGAAGTTTTTACTTCTATTGATTATGAAAAACAAAGAAAGTTTGAAGAATATATAAAAAACTTTGTTGACAGGAAATCTTCTCTAAATTTGCATAATGCGGCGGCAATTTTGGTTAATACAAAAACAATGCGCGTAGAGGCGGCCGTAGGCTCGGCAGATTTCTTTAAAGATGAAATTTCCGGCCAGGTTAACGGCTTTAATGCCCAAAGAATGTCCGGTTCTACTTTAAAACCTTTTATTTTCGGCCTAGCCTTAGATAAAGGTTTAATACATCCTTTAACTTTAATGAAAGATACTCCCAGATATTTTGGCATTTATGCGCCGGAAAATTCCGATAAGCAATTTTTAGGACCGGTTTCAGCAAAAAGCGCACTCATTAACAGCCGCAATATCCCGGCAATAGAATTGGGGGTTCAGGTCGGGTTGGATAATTTTATAAATTTGCTTAAAAAAGCAAAAGTTAAAAATTTGCGTTCTGCCGAATATTACGGCATAAGCGGCGTTATAGGCAGTATAGATATATCGCTTTTGGAATTGGCCAAATTATATTCCGCAATAGCAAACGGCGGTAAACTGCAAAATATCAGTTTTTTACAAGAAGAAGAAATAAAGGAAGAAGGCAAAATATTTTCCGAAGAGGCTAGTTTTGTTCTTTTTGATATGTTAAGCGCAAATCCTCTTTACGAGAATAAAAAAGTATATAATTACCTAGGAGAGCAAATTAAAATTGCCTGGAAAACCGGCACTTCTTTTGCCTTTAAAGATGCTTGGGCAATAGGCATTTTCGGCGATTATGTTTTGGGGGTATGGGTTGGCAATTTTGACGGGCAAAGCAATAACAATGTTTTTGGCCGCACTGCAGCAGGGGAATTGTTTACCAATCTTGCCGAAATGCTTGCAAGGGATAATAAAGATCTCTTTAATCCGCCTATTTATCCGACTAAAAAAGTTATCAAAACTAAATTTTGCACGGCAGACGGCGGTTTGCCTAACAAATATTGTCCGAATATTGAAGAAGATTATTTTATTTTGGGTAAATCTCCAATAAAAATGTCTAATATCTTTCGGCCCGTTATTATCAATAAAAAAAGCGGGCTTAGGGCCTGTTTTGAAGAAGATGGGATAACCTATACTCGTATTTATGAGTTTTGGCCTTCTGATTTAGAAGAACTGTTTAATAAAGCAAAAATATATCATTTAAAACCTCCTTTGTATGAAGAAGGATGTGAAATAAAAAATCAATCTAATTTAGGCAAAAAGCCGCAAATATTGGCACCGCAACCGGATATAATTTATTATTCCCAGGGGGAAAATATTGCTTTAAAAGCCTCCGTTCAGGCGGATGCTTCTGCATTATATTGGTTTATTGACGACGCTTTTGTCTGCCAAAGTGAACCTGGCGAGCCTTGTTTTATTTCTGCAGAGCCCGGCAAGCATAAAATTATGCTTTTAGACGATTTAAACCGGTATAATCAAAGCACTTTTCAAGTGGCGGTAAAATGATTTTATATTGAGCAATATAAATAATTTTGATAAAATAAATATATGTCTAAGGAAATTACCAGCAAAACTAAACGCCTTGCACAAATATTTGCTTTACTGGAGCAGGGGCCTATTCTTGTGCAAGATTTATCTTTGAGATTCGGGGTATCTTTTCGCACAATACAAAGGGATATTTTGTTGATTTTAAATACAAAAATGCCTCTTATATCTCCCCAGCAAAGCGTTTATAAATTTGCAGAAGGCTTTTGCCTAAGTAAAATCAATTTATCCAATTTGGAAGCAGCCTTACTGGTTATTTCTTTTGATATAGCAGGGCAAATAGGAGAAGTTTTCGCTCCGGCGCAAGAAAATATAAGCAAGCGTTTTATTCCGAAATCTTTTGACCATTGTATTTTTGGCGCAAGCCGGGATAATTTCGCCCCGGATTATACTTTAGCGCAAAACCTTATACAATCTATTGAGAATTGCTATATTGTGCAAGTATTTTTAAAAGATATTAAGAAAAAACGCAATTTATATCCTGTCAAACTTTTATGTTTATGGGATAAATGGTATGTTGTAAGCGTTATGCCCTCAGGCAGAATTTCCTATTTTAACCTTGAAAATATTGATAATTTAAAAATTCCTCAAAATGCCAAAACAGGCGCAAATAATATTATCTTTCATCCCAAAGCCTTTATTGATTGGGCCATTTGGCAAAAAGCGCATCAATGGGTAATTGATTTAAATCCTGATAAAAATATTAAAAATTAGAATTTTATGTGCTTTTATTAAAAGACATATAAATGTCGTATTTATTTATATATTTGCTTGTTTTTGCCGATTTAATAGATTTCTTATGTTAAAAAGACTTAATAATGTCGTTTTTTAAAAATAATTTTTTATAAGTCTAAGTATAATAAATAATGGACATATCTGTTTAAAATATGCTTTTTTACCAGTTAAGGTAAAAAATTAAATAATATTCTTTATATTTGTTTTTGCTTATTAAGGTTGTGTTTATTTGTTGTTGATTCTTTTTTTAGTTTTAAATAGTGCTGAAATCTTTTTAATTTTTTTAAGTTTCTATGACTTTATATGATGCTTGTTTTATGCGGAGGGCTTTTACAGATTGTCTATTAAACGCGTTTAAAATATTTGTTAATTGGCACTTAACGATTAAATTTTATAAAATAACTTTATGAAGATTTACTTTTATTTCCTTTTTGCTTTTTTGGCTTTGTTTACGCCGCTTGCTTTTGGCGGCAGCGAGCCTTGGGGGCTTCTTGTTTTTAATATATTGTGTATAGGAACAGGCTGTTTTATTTTGTTTAAAAGGAATAAATTTAGTTTTAATAATCTTTCCTTATCAATTTTGGGCTTGCTCAGTTTTATTGTTATTCTTAGTTTTATACAACTTTTAAGTCAGCATACTTTTTTGCAAAAACCCAGTTTTTTACCTTTTACTCTTTGCCGTTATTATAGTTTAGAAGGTTTATCTTTGCTTTTTTCTCTTAGTTTTTTCTATTTTGCTTTAACGCAATTGATAGAAAGCAGTAAAGAAATTAAAACTATGGCTTGGTTTTTAGCCGGAAGTGCGGTTTTGGTTAGTTTGATAGGCATTACTTGGCATAGGGGGGAATATATAGGGCTTTTGACGGGAACTCATTGGTATAATTCTTTTGGCCCTTTTACCAGCAGGAATAACGGGTCCCAGTTTGTTATGACAAGTTTTTTTATATCGTTGATTATATGGCTGCCGCATTTTTTACTTGATAAAAAAAGACGTTTTCCCAATAATAATCTTTGGGCATTTACATTTAGTGCAATTTTATTTATAGGGGTATTTTTTACACATTCCAGAGGCGGCGTAATTGCTTTATGTTCAGGTTTATTTGTTTTATGTTTTTTAGGCATTTGCTTTTTTATCAAGAGCAAAAAATCTAAAATATTATATTCGTTGTTATCTTTTTGTATATTTAGCGGACTTATTTTTCTTCTAGTTAAATATAGTTCATCAATAGGTTTAAGGCAATTTGGCAGTTTTTCAGATAAATCCCGTCTTTTGCTTTATGGGGCGGCTTTTGATATGCTAAAAGATTTTCCTTGGACAGGGGTTGGCTTTGATGCTTTCAGTGCCGCTATAGATGCTTATTTAAAAGTTTCGCTTAAAGCCTTTCCCCGGTATTTACATAGTGACTGGCTGGAACTTCTGCTTAGTTTCGGTTATATATATGGAACTTTAATTTTTATTTGGATAGGATTGTTGATTGTTAAAATAAGCAAGTTATTTACCAATCTTGAACCTAAAAAGAAATTGCGTTTAGCAATAATTTGCGCCGGATTAACGGGATTTTCTTTTACCGGGGTAATAGATTTCCCTTTCCATTTACCGGCTTGCGCAATTTTATTCTTCTGTTTGCTTGGTTTTGCAAGTGCCAAAACATTTGATAAAAATATAAAAAGTTTTAAAATACCTTTATTCTTAAAAATAATACTTCTGTGTTTAAGTTGTGTGCTAATAGTCGCAAATATCCAGTATTTTAGGACTTGGCGTAATTTCCTATTTGCCAAGAAACTTTCTCCTCAAGTTCAAGTGGAGCGTGTATCTAAAGATATAGGGGCATATCCTTCTCCTATTTTTATAAGAAGATTTCTCTTATCAAATTATAAAAATAGCCAAAGCAAGAGTTTTAGCGATGAAGAGCGTCAGGAAATAAAGGAAAAAACACATAAATTTGCCGCAGATTATCTTAAAAAATACCCGCGAGATAAGGAAATATCCCAGTTTTTCCTGATAACTAAATAATTTAGTATAATATTACCATATATGAAAATAAATAAGATATTGGCAATATTTTTTGTAATTTTACTTATCGGTTGCGGCACAACAGGCAGCGGTGTTAAAAAAGATTCTTATAATATCAGTCCGCAAGATATTACTAAGGAATTGGAAGGCTTAAAAGAGTCTTCTGATTATCTTTTACAGCCGGGAGATTTGGTAGAACTTCAGGTATATAGAGAAAATGATATGAGCAGAATTTTAAGAATTTCAAGCCAAGGTTCTATTGCTTTTCCTTTAATAGGGAACATAAATATTGCCGGTATGACGGTAAATCAAGCGGAAAGCACAATAGAAAACAAATTAAAATCTTATCTTAAAAATCCTTCGGTTTCTCTTTTAATTAAAGAATATGCCAATAAAACGGTTTATGTTTTGGGGCAAGTCAAAAAACCTTCTTCCATAAATATTCCTCCGGAAAAGGCCATGACTTTGCTTGAGGCTATAACTTCTGCCGGTGGATTTACTGATATTGCCGCAATTTCCAAAGTGAAAATATTGCGTATGGAACAAGGTCAGCAGCGTTCCTTTGAAGTTGATGTAAGCCAAATTACTAAAGAAGGCAATAAACAACTTGATATTTCTCTAAAACCGGGCGATGTTGTTTTTGTCCCGCAAAGTTTATTTTGATTTATAGGTAATTAGACTATGGATAAAGACAAAGAAGAAACATTGGATTTTTCCTTTTATTTTGAAGCACTTTTAAAACATTGGCGTTTGATTGTTTTTACCGCTTTTTTGGGTATTTTAGGTGCAGTTATGGTAAATATGTTGATGCAGCCCCGCTACAAAGCCTCTGTTTTAATGATGATTGACAGAGAAAATTCCGGTAAAATTGAACAAGTTTCCTTTGGCTCTTGGACCAGCGATGAAGACTATTACCGCACACAATATCAATTACTTGAAACAAGAACTTTACTTGAAAAAGTTTATGCAGATTTGAATCTTTCCGAAGTTCCGGAGTTTTCAGGAGGGTGGAAAGATTTACAAAATGTTATCAAGACAGAACCTATTACGCGTTCTCGTTTAGTAAATATAAGTGTTGCTTCTTACGATCCTAAACTGGCTGCTAAAATAGCAAATTATTTGGCAAAGTCTTTTACCGAACAGAATATTAAAAATCGTCTTTCTATGGCAAGCGAAGTTTTAACCGCTTTGGAAGCCACGGAAAAGAGTAATGCCCAAAAAGAACTTCTTAATTCCTTACCGCAGATTATTAACAGCGATTTTATTAAAGGTCTTAAGAAAGAAGAAATGGAAACTGCCAGCCAATTGGCTTTATTACAGGGGAAATATACGGATAATCACCCGGAAGTTATTGCTATTAGAAAAAAACTTGAAACAATACAAAAAACTATTGACCGAGAAACGAAAAGATTATTGCAAAGTATAAAAATTGATTTATCCGGTCAGTTTTCCGCCAATAATATACGTATTATTGATGAAGCAGTCGTTCCTTTAAATCCCTATATGCCGCGTAAACTTTTAAATATTGCCATAGGGTTTTTTGCCGGAATATTTTTTGGTATTTTCATTACATTGCTGTTAGAATTTATAGACCAAACGGCAAAAACATCAAAAGATATTGAAGATAAATTTAAAATACCTTTGCTTGGTTTTATTCCTCATGAAAAACAGAAAAAAGGTTTTGAAGATTACCGCATTATGCTTAAAGAGGGCAATGTCCTAACTGCAGAAAATATCCGTAATATCCGCACAATGTTAAGTTTTTCCTTAAATGCAAATAAAATTAAGACCTTGCTTATTACCAGTTCTTTACAGGGGGAAGGTAAATCTTTCTTTTCATCTTCCATTTCGGCCGCTTTTGCACAAGTAGGCAAAAAGGTTTTACTGATTGACGGAGATTTAAGAAGAGGCCGCTTGCATAGAGTTTTCAAATTGTCTAACGAAAAAGGTTTAAGCACTCTTTGGTCTGAAGAAAACGCTTTGGAAAAATTTGAAAAAAATATCCAAAAAACAGATGTTAAAGATTTATTTGTTTTAACTTCTGGGCCTCGTCCGGCGAATTCTTCGGAATTGTTAAGCACACCTCTTTTAAAAAGTTTGATAGATAAACTTGTTAATTCTTTTGATTTGATAATAGTTGATTGCCCGGCTTCTTTGCCTGTTGCCGATACTTTTATTTGGGGGCAAATTATTCCAAGAGCAGTTTTTACCGCCAGACAAGGCAAAACACCTATTAAAAGTGCTTTGTTTACTTTAGAGCGTTTAAAACAGGCCAATATAAAAGTTATCGGCGGTGTTTTAAATGATTGTCATAAAGCGGGCACAACTTACGGCGAATATGGGTATTATCGTAAGTATTACGCAGAAGATAAATAATATACTCCATTGATATGTTTATTAAAAATTAAACCCCGTTGATATTAACGGGGTTTAATTATGTAAATATCTTTAAGAAGTAATAGTCCATCCCTTATTAACGGCAATATTTTTATCGTCATTATTTAAGTCCGGTGTTCCTGTGCAGCCTGTAATATCAATAGCCTGTCCGTCAGAAACACTCGGCAAATCGTTAAATAATTGCACGAGGGCGGCTCTATCCATACCTGTATAAGATACATTGATTTGCGGACTTGTTGTATAGTCAAATGGTGCTTGATTGGATACTCTCAAGCCCTTAAAACCACTCATAAAATATTGCGAAGTGCCATAACAGCCAATATCTTTTAATGCCGTTGCGTCTGAAACATCTAAAATAGTATCTTCTAACGATACGGCATTGGTAAGAAAATCGCCCATTCTGATTACATTTGAATAATCTATTCCTTGCGGAACTTTGTTCAATGCTCTTGCATTTCTAAAAGCCGCTCGCAAACCAGAAGGTTTAAAATTTTTAACATTGATATTAGGCAAAGTATAGCAATCTGCAAATGCTTGGAACGCTTCTAAAGTATTATTTGGTCCGTCTATAACAGGCAAATAAGTTAAACTAAAACATCCTCGGACAATAGCATATGCACTTCTTGTATCAAGTTTTAAAGTATTATTCTTGGCGGTAATTGCCTGTAAAACTTGTTGTTTGAAAGAATTATCCGAATTGCCAAACATATAGTCAGCATCTATTGAATTGCTTATATTAAAATGCGCCCATAAAAGACCTTGTTGTTCTTGTCCGCTTGCGGCCACCCTATCACAATGGAAAGCGGTTATATTTTCGCCATTTGTTGCAGGTTCTATCCATATTTTATGTGCTTTAAGTGCGCTAGGTGTAGTAATGTCATCGCCTGTTGTAATACCACTTGTTGACCAAGTTATATTGCAAGTAGAGCCACTTGCATAACTGCCATAGACATTTCCGTCAATATAAACTTTATAACCGCCTGTGCAGGTAGCAGTAAAACCAAGATTGTCGTAAGAAGTATAATCGGCAGAGTGCGCCGCATATAAAGCAATACTATTTGCAGGGCAATCTTTTCTTATATCGTTCCAATCGCTCGGATTATCTTGCCAATCTTTTTTTATGCCGTTTTTGGCAAGTAAACTACCCGGCACTAAAGAAGGCATTACTATTTTTTGAGTAAGTTGTTTTTGCATAAAAACTCTCACTTATTGAATAGACACTTTTAAATCGCTGGAAGTTACATCCGTCAAATCTACATGTAAATATAAATCGGCAAAATTTATAAAAATTATTTTATTGCTTACAAGTTCAATTTGCTCGTCATTTTCATCATTTAGGGGATAAAAGTTTGTTCCGTCTTGGGAAATTTCAAGTTTTGGTGTTCCTGTAAAGGTTCCGGTAGCCAGAATACTTAAACAATTGCTAATACCTTTATGCAAGGCAATTTCTTTTAAATTTATGGCTTTATTTAAGGGTGTGTCTTGTGATAAATCAGTAATAATCATAAAAAGAGCTCCTGTTTTATGAATTTTAGGCAGCTCTCCCGCTTTTAATATAGCAAAAATTTAACTAAAATAGCAAATAAATAAGGTTTTAATGCTTTGTAAGGATAAAAATTTAGCCGTCTTTACATTTGATATAATATAATAAATATTTAACATATAGGAAAATATATGGAAATTGCAATTTTGGCTAATGATACAACAAATCTGTATAATCACCGCTTTGAAGTGATACTCGCTTTATCGCAAGCGGGGTATAAAGTAAACATTGTTGCAGATTTGCAAGATTACCAAAAAGAATTTATTAAAATAGGTTGTAAGTTAACACAAATATTAGTCAATCGGCATCAAAAAAATCCGTTTAATGATTTGCGCGTTTTTTATACTTATTACAAATGGCTTAAAAAGAATAAACCAGATATTGTTTTGACTTATAACATTAAACCCAATATTTACGGCGGGCTTGCCTGCCGTTTGCTTGGTTTAAAATATTTTCCAAATATTACGGGGCTTGGAACAGCCGTTGAATATCCCGGTATTTTGCAAAAAATAACAATTTTTCTATATAGATTAGCCGTTAAAAAGGCCAATACTATTTTTTTCCAAAATTCGGAAAATCAGGCTTTTTTTGAAAAACATAATTTGCTTTCTAAAGATACTAAAATTGTTTTGTTGCCCGGTTCAGGCGTTAATTTGGGAAAATATCCGCCGCTGCCCTACCCGCAAACAGGAGAAACACATTTTTTATTTATTGCCCGTATTTTGAGGGAAAAAGGCATTGATTTATATTTATCTGCGGCGCGCAAGTTTGGTAATTCTGATATAAAATTTCACATTTGCGGGCCTTTTGATTGTGCTGATTATCAGACTAAAGTAGAAGCGGCCGTTAAAGAAGAAAAAGTTATTTATCATGGTCAGCAAAAAGATATGAAACCTTTTTTTGAACAATGCTCCTGCTTATTACACCCGTCTTGGTATCCTGAAGGTATGAGTAATGTCCTTTTGGAAGCCGCCGCCAGCGCACGCCCGGCAATCACAACGAATCGCGCCGGTTGCCGCGAAATTGTTGAAGACGGAAAAACAGGTTTTATTGTTCCTGTTCAAGATGAAAAATCCTTTTTGTCTGCTGTGGAAAAATTTTTAAATTTATCTTGGCAAGAACGCCAGCAAATGGGTTTAAATGCCCGCGCTAAAGTGGAAAAAGAATTTGACCGCCAGTTGGTAGTTGAAGCATATTTAGAGGAACTAAAAACTCTTTTAAAATCTGCTCATTTTAGGCAGGCCTTACAGGGGGAAATATGCGCCGAAAAGTAAATAATGTCATTAGTGTTCTTTATTCTTTTATCAGACTACACATTATGAAATTATTTCATGGAAAGAGACTGAAATTTGCCACAATCGAGCGCTTTTCTCCAAATGTAGTTTTGGAAATGGAAAAGGGGGCAATGGTAACTTTGGGATCAAAAGTGCGAGTCCATAGTGGAAGTAAGATTAAAGTTCGTTCAAAAGGGGTTTTATCAATAGAAAATGATGTCCATTTTAATTACAATTGTATCTTGATATGTAGAAAAAAGATTTCTATTGGCGAAGGTACGGAATTTGGCCCTTCCGTTTATATTTATGACCACGACCACGATTATAAAAGAGGTTTAAAGAATCAGTTTTTTAGAGGAGAAGAAATCAAAATTGGAAAAAATTGTTGGATTGGTGCTAATACCATAATACTGAAAGGAACTACTATTGGAGATAACTGCGTAGTTAGTGCAGGTTGTGTGTTAAACGGAAAGTATAATAATAATTCACGCATTATTCAAAAACGAAATACAATAGTAGAACATATTAACAATGCCGAACATTAATAACTCAAAACGTCTTGTCTTTTTTGATGCCACTCTACAATCAGGAGGAGCGGAACGAGTTATTTCTATACTTGCCAAACATTTATTGCAATGTGGTTATCACGTTGAACTTCTATTGTACCATGATCAACCTGTTTTTTATAATATGCCTGCCAATTTGAAGATTATAAGTGTTAAGCGAGAAACAGGTAGCAAGAATCTACTGAAAAATATTCTGTGGATGCGTCGTTTTTTTAAAGAGAATGTAGATATCATTATATCGTTTTTGGCACCATTTAATATGTTGGCATTAGTAGCGCATTTTGGCTTAAAATCTAAAATTATTGTTGCAGACCGCAATGATCCGCATTATATTCCTTCTAATTTTTTCTTGCGTAAATTGCGAGATATCTTATATCTTTTAGCCGATTCCGTAGTTTTGCAAACAAAGCGTAATAAAGAATATTTTAACAGCAAAATTCAAGCAAAGAGCACCGTAATTTATAATCCCGTGGATTTGGAGCAAAAGCAAGGCCAAGCCTTAAGAACTGCTAAAAAGGATAAAATTGTTTGTGTGGGGCGTTTAATACCTCAAAAGAACCAAAAAATATTGCTAGAGGCTTTTGCCCGTATAAAAGAAAATTTTCCTTCTTACAATATTGTATTTTACGGGCAAGGACCGCTTAAAAACTTTTTGCAAGATAAAGCAAAACAATTGGTTCTTTCTGATAAAGTGCAATTTGCCGGAAATGTAAAAAATATATTTGACGAAATTTCCGATGCTAAATTATTTGTTCTTACTTCTGATTTTGAAGGTATGCCAAATGCTCTTATAGAGGCTATGTGCCTAGGATTGCCTGTAATTTCAACGGATGTATCCGGGGCGCGGGAACTGATTGAAAACGGCAAATCAGGTTTTATTGTGCCGAAGAACTCCCCTAAAGAACTTGCGGAAATTATGCAAAAAGTTTTATCGGATAATCTGTTGCAAAAACAACTTGGCCAGCAGGCAGTTAAATTAAATGATATTTTAAAATCATCTCGTATTTTAGAACAATGGACAAAACTTATTGAGAAAATGGGGAAAAATAAATGTCTTTAAAAACACTATTACTCAAATGTTCAAAAATTTTACCGGATAAACTATACTTGCAATTAAAATATTGGCAACGTATGCACAAATGGCTTAATTTAAAAAATCCGCAAACTTTTAGTGAAAAACTTCAATGGCTTAAACTTTATGACCGAAATCCTCTTTATACTACTATGGTTGATAAATATGCAGTTAAAAAATGGGCAGCAGAAAAAATTGGAGATAGATATATTATTCCTACTTTAGGCGTATGGGATAAATTTGAAGATATTGATTTTGATAAACTTCCGAATCAATTTGTTCTTAAAACCACGCATGACAGCGGCGGTGTTGTCATTTGTCGTGATAAAAAGAAATTTGATAAACAGGCAGCTTGTGTTAAATTAACAAAATCTCTTGAATATAACTATTACTATCATGGTCGCGAATGGCCTTATAAAAATGTAAAACCGCGTATTATTGCCGAAAAATATATGGAAAGTAATGATATGCAGGAATTGGTAGATTATAAGTTTTTTTGTTTTGATGGAGTAGCTAAATTTATGTACATATCTAATGATCTAGGACAGATGCCTCATACGGATTTTTTTGATATGAATAAAAGATTTTTAAATTTTCATTTGAAAGATCCAAATTCTGTTAATATTCCTGTTATACCGGATCAATTTGATGAAATGAAAAGATTGGCTGAATGTTTAAGTAATAAAATACCTCATCTTAGAGTTGATTTCTATTTAGTAAATGAACATGTCTATTTTGGGGAATGTACGTTCTATCATAATAGTGGGTTTACAAAATTTACACCGGATATGTGGGATAAAATTATAGGAGATTGGCTGATTTTGCCTGGTAAAAAGAAGTAAGTATGATTGCTAAAAATAATAAAAAAATTCTTTTTTACATTAGCACTATCCGCGAAGGCGGCGCCGCCCGCGTTATGGTAAATTTGGCCAATCAATTCTGTAAAGAAGGGTATAAAGTCATATTTCTTACTAATTTCCCTGACAAAAACGAATATGTTTTAAATAATAAAATCGAAAGAATTTCTTTAGAAGAAAAAGAATCTGCCGAGAATATTTTAATTAAAAATTTTAAGCGTATTAAAGCCTTGCGCTCTCTTATTAAAACCAGTGGAGTTAAATATTGTGTTAGTTTTATGCAGGAAAATAATGTCCGTCTTATTTTTGCTACTTTATTTGCAAAAGCAAAAGGCATAATTTCAATTCGTACAGATCCGAAAAAAAAGTATCGCGGCATAAGAGGATTTTTGATAAGCAAATTCTTATATCGTTTGGCAAGAGGAATTGTCTTTCAAACAAAAGAAGCACAGGAGTTTTTTCCCAAAACTATTCAAGATAAATCTACAATTATTTTTAATCCTGTTGCAGATAATTTTTATCAAACTGAGCGTGATACTGATCCTAAAAATATAGTTACTTGCGGGCGTTTAAGTGCAGAAAAAAGATATGATTTGTTAATAAAGGCCTTTGCCCGTATTTTCAATAAATATCCGCAAGAGAATTTACTTATTTACGGACAAGGTAAAATGAAAAAAGATTTAGAGTTATTGATAGCAAAATTAGGTTTACAAAACAGAGTGTTTTTAATGGGGCAAAGCAATGATATTGCTAATATTCTGGCTCATGCAAAAATTTTTGTGTTATCTTCTGATTATGAAGGTATGCCTAATGCTTTAATGGAAGCCTTGGCGGTGGGCGTTCCCAGTATTTCTACCGATTGCCCTTGCGGCGGACCAAGAGAATTGATTAAAAACGGAGAAAATGGCCTGCTTGTGCCTTGTAATAGTGAAGAAAAACTTGTCTTGGCTATGGAAAAAATCTTGTCTGATTATAAACGCGCCGCACAAATGGGTCAAAATGCTCGGAAAAGTATGCAAGTTTTTAAAACCGAAGTAATTTTTAAACAATGGGAAAAATTTATATTTAGAGAGAAAATTTAATGAGGGCTATAAAAATATTAGATAATATGTTATGGGGGAGCATTACGCTTCTAGTATCTTCTTTTTATATTTATGGCTCTAATATTTATGGTAAATATCTGATGATGATTTTAACCTTTATTGTTGCCGTTTTATGTGTTTTGCGTTATGGTAAAAAAATCAACTTACACTTAACATCTTTCCATCTCTCTATTTTTGTATTTGCCACTTTTTGCTTAATTTCCACTTGGTGGAGCCCGACTACTCAATTAACTCTTGATAAGGCTATAACTATTTTTCAAATTTTAGTTTGTATGTCAGTAGTCTATATTTATGCGGATCATCAAAACTCCACCTTGCCTCTGTTGGACACTATTCGTTGGGCGGGCTATATAATGACTATATACTTATTTGCGGTTTATGGTTGGAGCGAATTAAATATTTTACTGCAAGCCGGCATGCGTATAGACAGCGAATTGATAAACTCTAATGTTATTGGAATGATTGTCGCTTTTTCTATTGTTTTAACGCTTTATAAAATTATATTTTTTAAATTTTCAGTTTGGCATTTGTTTGTAATACCTGAATTTGTAATTTTATCAATATCAAGCAGTAAAAAAGCTTTTTTTATACTTTTGCTAGGTGCTATGTCTGTAATTGCTATGAAATATAGAAAAGAAAATATGTTTAAAAAGTTAATCGCTGTGTTGCTTGCTTTGTTTCTTGGAGTGTTTTTTCTTTTCTTAGTGTGGAATTTACCCTTTTTTACCGGTTTGAAAAATCGCTTAGAACTATTTCTAAATTTCTTTACAGGGCAGGGAATGATAGATATTTCTACTTTAACAAGAAATTATATGGTTCGTATAGGAATTGCAGAATTTCTTAACAATCCTCTTTTAGGTTTAGGGATAGGATCTTCCAGTGAGATTACTTTAAAAAGTCTTGGCTGGGCAACTTATTTGCATAATAATTATATAGAATTATTAGCTTGCGGGGGAATAGTAGGCACCATAATTTATTATTTTATGTTTTTATATCCTGGACTACAATTATTGCGTAAGGGCTATAATAAAGATAAGAATACTTTAATTTGTTTGATATTATTATTGTTGTGGCTTATTACTGATTGGGGAGTGGTATCGTATTATTATAAACAAACCTATTTTTTTATTCTTTTATTTTTTATGCAGGCTAAATTAGTCCAAAAAGAGGCAAATCAAAATGTATAATAAGATTAAACAAATTTTAAAGTTTATCACAGAGAGGCAATTTCGTTTTTCTATTTTATCTAAATATGGTTTTTTAAATAATTGGTCTGATGAAAAATATCTAAAATATAAGTTTAAATTAGTTTTCGGGAAAGAATTAAATTTAAAAAATCCTCAAACTTTTAGTGAAAAACTTCAATGGCTTAAAATTTACGATAGAAAACCAATTTATACTACTATGGTTGATAAATATGAAGCCAAAAAATATGTGGCAGATATTATAGGCAAAGAATATATTATACCCACTTTAGGCGTATGGAATAAATTTGAAGATATAGATTTTGATAAATTGCCTAGTCAATTTGTTCTAAAATGCACGCATGACAGCGGCGGTCTTGTTATTTGCCGAGATAAAAGTAAATTTGACTATAAATTCGCCAAAAAGAAAATAAATAAATCTTTAAAACGCAATTATTTTTGGCAAGGGCGCGAATGGCCTTATAAAAATGTAAAACCGCGTATTATTGCCGAAAAATATATGATAGATAATAAAACTCAAGAATTGCGAGATTATAAATTTTTCTGTTTTAACGGCGAACCAAAAATGCTGTTTATTGCTTCGGATAGACAAAATCCTAAAGAAGAAACTAAATTTGATTTTTACGATATAGATTTTAATCATCTGCCTTTTATAAATGGTCATCCAAATAGTAATAAACATATAGATAAACCAGAGACTTTTGATGAAATGGTGCGATTGGCTGCTATATTATCAAAAGACATCCCGCATGTCCGTGTAGATTTTTATGAAATTGCAGGGAAACTATATTTTGGGGAACTTACATTTTCGCATTGGAGTGGCTTTATGCCTTTTCAACCGCCTGAATGGGATAAAATTATAGGAGATTGGCTGATTTTGCCTAGTGAATAAAATGACTTTAACTCGTTCAAAAAAATTATTTCTTAATACGATTGCTTCGCTAGTTAATCAAGTTGTGATAATCGTATGTGGATTTATTTTGCCACGTATGTTTTTAATATCGTATGGGTCAGTGGTAAATGGTTTGCAAGCTTCTATCACGCAGTTTTTGGGCTTTATTACATTTTGTGAGTTGGGGGTCGGTGCTGTTGTCCAATCTGCCCTTTACAAACCGTTGGCAGATAAAAACGAATTAGAAATTAGCCAAATTGTCTGCTCAGCAGAACGCTTCTTTCGTAAACTGGGTTGGATCTTGGTATTTTATACTTTTTCATTAATGATAATTTATCCCTTGCTAATCAAACAGGATTTTGGGTGGTTTTATACAGCGAGTTTAATTCTAATCATTTCTTTAAGTGTATTTGCACAATATTTTTTAGGCATCACATATCGCTTATTAGTTAATGCAGATCAGATAGGTTTTATTCAACTAATACTCAATACAATTGCCTTCATATTAAACACACTTATAGCAGTGTTACTTATGCGGAATGGCTTTGGTATACATTGGGTTAAATTAGCTTCCTCTATTATTTTTATTATACAACCGATTT